>Ga0209024_1000485_pt1 | contig 66097 bp, 60 predicted proteins | sample AutmiccommunBRH5_FD_187380 | JGI IMG/M metagenome (GOLD analysis project Ga0209024, IMG submission 187380) | Deep subsurface microbial communities from Mt. Terri, Switzerland - Autotrophic microbial communities BRH/5 (SPAdes) (version 2) | ecosystem: Environmental > Aquatic > Deep subsurface >... | reverse complement strand
GAGCCGGCCCTCGGCCGTCTCCAGCGAGAAGTACTTCTGGTGCGCCCGCATCGACCCCACCAGCACTTCCGGCGGGACGGTCATGAAGACCTCGTCGATGCTGCCGACGTAGGGAACCGGCCACTCCACCAGGCCCGTGACCTCGTCCAGCAGCCCCTCGTCCTCGCGCAGCACCAACCCTTCGTCGGCCGCGAGGCGACGTGCCTCGGCCAGGATGATCGCGCGCCGCTCCGCCGGATCGAGCAGGACGTAGGCCTCGCGGAGGCGCACCCCGTAGTCGGCGAAGTCGCGGACGGCGAACGGCTCCGGCGCCAGGAAGCGATGGCCGCGCGTCGTGTCGCCGAAGGCAATAGTCCCCGCCGCACCGCCGACGTCGTAGCCGCCGTCCAGCACCGCCCCGTCGAACAGCGCAACGATGCCGTGCAGCGGCCGGACGAAGCGCGCCGGCGAATCGGCGACCCAGCGCATCGATTTCGGCCAGGGAATGTCGCGGATCGCCCCGACGATCAGGTCGGGCAGGACCTCGCGCGTCGGCAGTCCCTCGCGCTTCCGCACGACGAACCAGACCATCGCGTTGCCGACCTCGCGCTGCTCGCACTGGTCGAGGCTCGCGACACCGGCGGCGCGCAGGAAGCCCTCGACCGCCTTCTCCGGCGCGCCGACCTTCGGTCCCTTGCGCTCCTCGGTTGTGTCGGGCTGGCGGCCCGGGAGGCCGTCGACGACGACGGCGAGTCGCCGCGGCGTCACGAAGGCGCGTGCGGTGTCGAAGGCGAGCCCGGCACCGGCCAGACGCTCGGTCAGCAGCCGCCTGAAATCCTCCGCGGCGCGCGCCTGCATCCGCGCCGGGATTTCCTCGGTCAGGACCTCGATCAGCAGTTCGGCCATCGTCTCAGCCCGCCTCGGCGAGATGGCCGCGTGCCTTCAGCCAGGCCTCGGCACAGCCGCGCGCCAGCGCCCGCACCCGGCCGATATAGGCGGCTCGCTCGGTCACGCTGATCACCCCGCGGGCGTCGAGAAGGTTGAAGGTGTGGCTCGCCTGGATGCACTGGTCGTAGGCCGGCAGCGGCAGGCCCGCGCCGATCAGCGCGGCGCACTCCTTCTCCGCATCGCCGAAATGCCGGAACAGCAGTTCCGTGTCGGCCTTCTCGAAATTGTAGGTGGAGAACTCGCGCTCGGCCTGCTTGAACACGTCGCCATAGGTCAGGCCGTGGCCGTTGAAGTCCAGGTCGTAGACGTTCTCGACGCCCTGGACGTACATCGCCAGCCGCTCCAGCCCGTAGGTGATTTCGCCGGAGACGGGGTTGCAGTCGAAGCCGCCGACCTGCTGGAAATAGGTGAACTGCGTCACCTCCATCCCGTCGCACCAGACCTCCCAGCCGAGGCCCCAGGCGCCCAGCGTCGGGCTCTCCCAGTCGTCCTCGACGAAGCGGATGTCGTGGTCGCGATGGTCCAGGCCGATGGCTGCCAGCGAACCGAGATACCGGTCCAGGATGTCGGCCGGGGCCGGCTTCATGATCACCTGGAACTGGTAATAGTGCTGCAGCCGGTTGGGGTTCTCGCCGTAGCGGCCGTCGGTCGGGCGGCGCGACGGCTGCACATAGGCCGCCGCCCAGCTTTCCGGGCCGAGCGCCCGCAGGGTCGTCGCCGGGTGGAAGGTGCCGGCACCGACGGACATGTCGTAGGGCTGCAGGATGGCGCATCCCTGCCCCGACCAATAGGTCTGGAGCTTCAGGATCAGCTCCTGGAAGCTGTTGCCCTCACCACTGCCGCTGGGCGCACGCGCCATGCTCTCGAACCCGTCTGAACGACCCGTCCCGAAGTGCGGCGCACCATAGCGATGCGCCTCGGGAGCGACAAGTCGAACGGCCGGAGCGCGAGGGTCGGGACACGGGAGCCGGAGCGTCAGTCGTCCCGCCGGTCGGGCGGGCGGCGCGGTTCGAAGGCGCCGGTGCGCGGGTTGCGCTCCAGGTCGACCACGCTCTCCGCCTCGGTGCTTTCCCGGACGCGGCGTCGCCGCTGCGCGTCCAGCCGCCCATCCTGCAGCGCACGGAACAGACGGAATCCGTACAGGACAGCGACGATCAGGATCGCCAGCAGGACCAGCTTGCCCAGGCTCAACCCCATGCGACGTCGCCTTCCCGGCCGTGCAGCACCATGCGCGGCGTCATAGTCCGAACCGGCCCCACAGCGCCCGCTCTTCGGCGGCGGCGACCAGCGCGTCCGCCAAGCCCCTGGCACCGTCCGGGCCGACCGGGATCCGCAGCGAGGTACCCGGCCGGTTGAACATCCGCTGCAGCATCGGCCGCCGTTCGCCGACCACGCGCAGCCGCACCCGCTCGCCGTAGCGCGCGCGCATCACCGAGCGCAGTTCGCCGAAGCCGTCGATCAGTCCCAGTTCGAGGGCGCGCCGGCCGGTCCAGAACTCGCCGGTGAACAGCGCCTCGTCGTCGGCCTTCAGTCGCATGCCACGGCGGTCGCGCACCATCCGGTTGAAGGTCTCGTGCATGTCGGCCAGCAGCGTCTTCAGGCGCGCCACCTCCTCCGGCTGCTCCGGCTGGAAGGGGTCGAGCTGCGCCTTGCGCTCGCCCGACGTGTAGAGCCGGCGTTCGATCCCCAGCCGCTCCATCAGCGCCTGAAAGCCGAACCCGGAAGCCACGACGCCGATCGAGCCGATGATCGAGGCCTCGTGCGCCAGGATCTCGTCGGCGGCACAGGCGAGCCAGTAGCCGCCCGACGCCGCGACGTCCTCGACGAAGGCGACGACCGGCACGTTGTGCTCCAGCGACAGCGAGCGGATCCGAGTCGCGATCAGCGCCGACTGGACGGCCGAGCCGCCCGGTGAGTTGATGACGACGGCGACCGCGCTGAGGTTGCGCAGCTTGAACGCCACGTCGAGCACCGCCGCCAGTCGCGTCAGCGACAGCCCCTGCCGATATCCGCCGACGTCGCCGATCATCCCGGTCAGGCGCACGACCGCCACGACCGGTGCCGCCGGCCGGCGCAGTCCCCTGAACCAGTCGCTCATCTTCCATCGCGGTGCCATGAAGCGAGACTAGTGGCGGCGACAGCCGATTCCAATCCCGCGAAGGCCTACAAAGGGAGCGGAGCGGCGTCGCGCAGGACGGCCTCCGCCTCCGGCGTGAACGCGCCGCCGGCACCGTGCAGCACCAGCCCAGGCAGAAGCCGCGCTCGCGCCCGGCTGCCGCGGCGGCCCTGGACGATCAGGCGTTTGGCCGGTTCGCCCTGTCGGGGCCACAGCGGCAGGATCGCGATGCCGCCCATGCCCGCGCCGACCATCGCCGCGATCAGTTCGTCGCAGCGGTCGGCGCGATGGACGACGGTCACGGTGCCGCCCGAACGCACCCAGAGGCCGCAGGCGCGTACCCAGGCGGCCAGCGGCACCGTCCCCTCCTGGCGCGCCGGGCGGCCGCGGACGGTCGCCGGCGTGCCGCGGTCCGCCGGCATGAACGGCGGGTTGGTCAGCACATGCTCGAACGACGCGCGCCCCAGGCCGCAGGGGGCATCGGCGACGTCCGCCTCGTGCACCGCGATAGGAGGGGGGATCAACTGGGCGGCGGCCGCGAGGGCCGCATTCTCCCGGGCGAGGGCCGCCGTCGCCGGCTCCGCCTCGAGAAGCGTCAGGTGAAGTCCGGGCACGCGTGCCGCCAGGCAGAGCCCCGCGGCCCCGGGGCCGGCCCCCACGTCCAGGACGCGATCGCCCGTCCCCGCGGGCACCGCCGCGGCCAGCAGGACGGGATCGATCGCCGCCCGGTAGCCCGCGACCGGCTGCCGCAGCCGGACGCGGCCGCCGAGCAGCCTGTTCTCGGAAACGGCGGCCGCCGTCGCGTCCGGCCGATGGTCGCCGCTCAATGGATGCCGTCCTCGCGCGCCTGGTCGAAAAACCGCTGCGCCGCCTCGAAATCCTCGGCGAGCACCATGACGCGCCGCGGGATCGCGCCGATGCTGCCCTCGATCACGCTGGTATGGGCGTCGAGAACGACCGCCTCGATCCCTTCGGCCCGCAGGGCGGCGACCAGCCAGGAGAGGAAGACGACGTCGTTGCTCCGCGTCAGTTCGCGCATCCGGCCTCCCTGTCGGCGGAGGTCTCGCTTGACCCGCGGGCACCCGCGCCTATGCTCGCCGTCACGGGTGCACGCGTCAACTAGGCAGGACTCATTGGCCGTCGCGGCGAAAACTGACCACGACGCGCGGGAAGCGTCGCTAAACGCGCTGGACGCATTGCGGGCGCAACTGGACGGCGAGATGGCGAAGGTGAACGCCCTCATCGTCGAACGGATGCACAGTCCGGTCGCGCTCATCCCGCAACTCGCCGGCCACATCGTCGCGGCCGGCGGCAAACGGCTGCGCCCGATGCTGACCCTGGCGTCGGCCCGGCTCTGCGGCTACGCGGGCGAGCACCATCTCGGGCTGGCCGCGTGCGTCGAGTTCATCCACACCGCCACGCTGCTGCACGACGACGTCGTCGACGAGAGCGACCTCCGGCGGGGCATGCCGACCGCCAATGCGCTGTGGAGCAACCAGGCGAGCGTGCTCGTCGGCGACTTCCTGTTCAGCCGCGCCTTCCAGCTGATGGTGTCGGCACAGTCGCTGGAAGTGCTGCGGATCCTCGCCCAGGCATCGGCGACGATCGCCGAAGGCGAGATCTTCCAGCTGACCACCGCGAACCACCCCGAGACATCGGAAGCGGACTATATGGAGGTCATCCGGGGCAAGACGGCCGCGCTGTTCGCCGCCGCCACGCGGATCGGCGCCGTCATCGCCGACCGCCCCGCCGCCGACGCCGAAGCGCTCGACTCCTACGGCCTCCACCTCGGATTGGCGTTCCAGCTCGTCGACGACGTGCTGGACTATGCCGCCCCCCAGGCGACCCTGGGCAAGACGATCGGCGACGATTTCCGCGAGGGCAAGGTCACGCTGCCGGTGATCCTCGCCTACCAGCGCGGCGACGCCGACGAGCGCGCCTTCTGGGAGCGCACGATCACGCGGCTCGAACAGAGCGACGACGATCTGGCGCATGCGACCGCGCTGATGCGGCGGCACCGGACGATCGAGGAGACGCTCGAGCGGGCACGCGGTCACGCGGCGCAGGCGAACGCGGCCATCGGCCGTTTCCCGGCCTCTCCGATGCGCAAGATGCTGACCGACGTCGCCGACTTCTGCGTCGAACGCGCCTTCTGATCCTGCCGCCGCGCCCGGCGCCTTTCGGGCCGGGCCGGCACCGGCCCTCCCGCATCCCGCTGCGCTCCCGACCGCGAGACCGGGCTTCCGATCCCGGCCCGCGCAGTTGCTTGGCCGCCTCCCTCTGCCTATTCTGCGACGCCACGCATCCTCAGAAGATGCAGGCGAAGGCGGAGCCGGACCAAATCCGGCCCGTGAAGAAAAAAAACTCAGGGAGGTAAGGCTCATGCGGCTTCAGCATTACTTCGCGACGGCATCATTACTTGCAGCGTGCCTCGTCGGCACAGCCGCTCATGCGGCAGAGAAAGTCTCCTGGAACTGGTCGGTGCACGGCCCGTCGCGCGCCTTCACCAAGGGCATGGAGCGGATCGCCGAGATCGCGGCGGAAAAGAGCGGCGGCGACTTCGCCATCAAGATCCACTACGCCGAAGCGGTGTCGCCGGCCAAGGAAGTCCTCGACAGCATCAAGATCGGTGCGATCGAGGGCGGGATCATGTGCATCTCCTACGCGCCCGGAAAGGCGCCGCTCAACGGCGTCCTCGACCTGCCGTTCCTGCCGTTCGGGAACCTGGAGATCCAGAAGCAGGTCCACGAGGCCGTCTACAAGCACCCGGCGATCGCCAAGGAACTGCAGCAGTGGGACTCGATCCCGTTCTTCTCCGCGCTGCTGCCCCAGTACGAGTTCATGGGCTCCGGCAAGGCCCCCAAGGAACTGGCAGACTGGAAGGGGATGCGCGTGCGCGCCCTGGCCGGCCTGGGCGAGGCGATGAAGACGCTCGGCGCCGTGCCGACCACCGTCCCCTCGCCCGAAATCTACACCGCGCTGGAGCGCGGCACCTTCCAGGCGGCGTCCCTGCCGTTCAGCTATGCGCACGCGACCTACAAGCTCCAAGAGGTCTCGCGCTGGTACACCTACGGCATGGCGCCGGGCAGCATCAATTGCCCTCTTCTGCTCAGCCGCACCGCCTTCGACAAGCTGCCGGCCGCCTACAGGACGCTGCTGATCGACGCCAAGGCCGACGCCTATGCCGCGATGATCGCGGCCTACAAGGCGGCGGACGACAAGAACATCCCGATGTTCGACGCGGCCGGCCTGGAGCGCATCACCTATGCGCCGGATGTCCGGACACAGTTCGAGGCCCGGGCCGCCAAGCCGGTGTGGGACCAATGGGTCGCCGACATGGCAAAAAGGGGCCTTCCTGGTAAAGAGGTTCTTGACGTCGTGCTGGCGGAAGCGAAGAAAGCCGGGTCGTGATCCGGTGAACGGATCTCTCAGGGCCGGGGCAACACCCGGCCCTCTTTACGCAAGGCAGGGAGCGAATGGCATTAACCGCTGATACGCCGTCTCAAGGGGGCGGAGCGCTCGGCGCGGTGGACCGGTTCATGGCGCGCATCGAGGACGCGTTCAACATCGTCGCCGCGATGGTGATCTTCCTTCTGATGTTCTTCATGGTCGCCGAGGTCGTCGGCCGGAAGATCTTCAACGCACCGATCCCGGGCGCCATCGACTGGATCGAGGTGAGCATGGCCACGTTCGCCTTCATGGGCGCGGCCTACTGCCAGCGCCTCGGCGGCCACATCCGCATGGATCTGGTGATCTCGAACTTTCGGGGACGTTTCCTCTGGTGCGTCGAGGCCTTGGCGACCGGCTTCGCCATGCTCTACATCTTCGTCATCGTCCGGCGCAGCTTCATGCACTTCCTGCGGGCCTACGAGATCGGCGACAGTACGATCGACACGCAGCTGCCGGTCTGGCCGTCCAAGCTCATCGTGCCGATCGCCCTCGGCCTGCTGTTCATTCGGCTGGCGATCCAGCTCTTCGGTTACTTCCGGCTGATCGCCTATCCGACCGCCACGCCGGTCGCGGTGCCGATCATCAAGAGCGCGGCCGAACACGCGAAGGAGGAAATCGCCGAAATCATTCACGACGATGCCCCGGTCGACGACCGTCCGGGCACCGGCGCCGGCCGCCGTTAGGAGCACATCCATGGACGCTTATTCGGCCGGTATTCTATCGATCATCGCGCTGGTCGGGCTCATCCTGCTCGGCGTGCGCATCGCCTACGCATCGGGCCTCGTCGGACTGATCGGCCTCGCCATCCTGCGCGGCTGGGATCCGGGCACGGGACTGGCGGGCTTCCTCGCCCATTCCGAATCCAGCCACTACACGCTTTCGGTTCTGCCGATGTTCATCCTCATCGGCTACCTCGCCTATTATGCGGGCCTCACCCAGGGCGCCTTCTACGCGGCACGCTGCTGGCTCGGCTGGCTACCCGGCGGCCTCGCCGTGGCGACGATCTTCGCGACCGCCGGCTTCGCCGCCGTCTCCGGCGCCAGCACGGCGACCGCAGCCGTGTTCAGCCGCGTCGCCATTCCGGAGATGCTGCGCTACGGCTACGACCGCAGCATGGCCGCCGCGGTGGTCGCCGCCGGCGGCACGCTGGCATCGCTCATACCGCCCAGCGCGATCCTCGTGATCTACGGCATCATCGTCGAGCAGTCGATCGGCGCGCTGCTCCTGGCGGGCTTCATCCCCGGCGCCCTCACCGCCTTCTGCTACAGCTCGATCATCGTCCTGCGCGTGATGATCAACCCGGCGCTCGGCCCGTCGATCGAGGGCGTGAGCTGGGGCGAGCGGTTCCGCTCCCTGCAGGGCGCGTACGGCATCGTCTTCGTGATCGGCGTCATCCTGTTCGGCATCTACACCGGCGTCATGACGCCGACCGAGGTCGGCGGCGTCGGCGCCTTCATCATCTTCATCATGGCGCTCGCCAAGCGGGAGATGTCGTGGCGCAACCTCTATGACGCGCTGATGGAGACCAGCAAACTCTCGGTGATGATCTTCACCATCATCTGGAGCATCCTGATCTACGTCCGCTTCCTGGGCTTCACCGGCCTCCCCGGCGCGTTCGCCGACTACATCGCCCACATCGAGGTTCCGCGGCTCGTCATTCTGCTGCTGATCCTGTTCGTCTACATCATCCTGGGCATGTTCATGGACGGCATCGGCATGCTGCTGCTGACGCTGCCCGTCGTGTTCCCTGCGATCGTCGCCCTGGGCTACGACCCGATCTGGTTCGGCATCATCGTCGTGAAGATGGTCGAGATCGGCCTGATCACCCCGCCGATCGGGTTGAACTGCTTCGTCGTCAACGGGGTCAGACCGGACATCCCGCTGTCGGCGGTGTTCAAGGGCGTCTGGCCGTTCGTCGTCGCGGACCTCATCTGCGTCGGCCTGCTGATCGCGTTCCCGCAGATCGTGCTCTACCTGCCGCAGCTGATGATGCAGAACGTCGCCGGCTGATCTCGCAGCGATTGCGAACGGCTCCGGCCGGCGTCCCCTGGACGCCGGCCGGTTTCGTTTCGGGACCGCCTACTGGCCGACCTTCTCGAAATTGTCCCTCTTCCACTTGTCCGAATGGGCTTTCGAAGAGGACGAGGAGGACCCTCCCCCGAACCAGGATTTCGGCAGGAAGGACGGCGCCCATCCCTTGTCCTGGCGCTGCGGCTCGGCCGCCGCGACCGGCTGCGACGGCGCCGGCCTGGGCGGCACCTGGCCGACGCCGGGGATCGGCTGCTTCGGCAGGCCCTTGTTCGCCGCCAGCATGAAGTCGTGCCAGATGCGCGCCGGAACGCCGCCGCCGGTCACGCCGCGCATCGGGCTGTTGTCGTCGTTACCGGTCCAGACGCCGGCGACGAGCTGGGCCGTAAAGCCCACGAACAGGGCGTCGCGGGAGTCCTGGGTGGTGCCCGTCTTGCCGGCCGCCGGCCTGTCGAGCCGCGCTGCCTTGCCGGTCCCCCACTCGACGGCGGCGGCCAGCATGTCGTTCACCGACGCGACGGCATCGGCGTCCACGACGCGCACTTCGCCGTCGCCGGCCCGGCGGTAGAGGATGTTGCCCTGGCGGTCCGTGATCTCGCGCACCGCATGCGGCCAGACGGCGAGGCCCTTGTTCGCCATCGTCGCATAGGCGCCGGTGAGCTCCATGAGCGTCACCTCGCTGGTCCCCAGCGCGATGCTGAGGTCGCGGCGCAGGTCCGAACCCACGCCGAGCCGCTCGGCCGCTTCGATGACCTTCGCCGGCCCGACCCGGTCGGCCAGCTGCACGGCGACGGAGTTCAGCGATCGTGCCGCCGCCTCGCGCACCGTGACGTCGCCATAGTAGCGGTCGCCGTAGTTGCCCGGGCTCCAGTCGCCGATCGAGATCGGCCCGTCCGTGTAGCGGTCGTCCGGGTGGATGCCCGCTTCGGCGGCCGCCAGGAAGACGAAGAGCTTGAAGGCCGACCCCGGCTGGCGCAGCGCCTGGGTGGCACGGTTGAACTGGCTCTCGGCATAGTCCCGGCCGCCGACGAGGGCGCGCACCGAGCCGCCCGGCGTCATCGCAACGATGGCGCCCTGCTCCGGCTGCCCCGGCTTGCGGGTGAGACCCTTGCGCAACGCGTCGAAGGCCGCCTGCTGCATGGCTGGGTCGAGCGTCGTCTTGACCAGCAGGTCGCGGTCGATGAACCCCAGATGCGCCTGGACCTCGTCCGTCACCATGTCGGCGAAATAGCGCAGCCCCTCGTCCCCGTCGCCCGGCGGCGTGACCACGGTGACGGTGTCGCGGCGCGCGGCGTCCGCCTGCTTCTGGGTGATGTAGCCCTCGTCGACCATCAGCGACAGCACGAGGCGCGCGCGCTCAGCCGCGAGGTCGGGATTGCGCGTCGGCGCGAGGCGCGACGGCGCCTTGGGCAGGCCGGCCAGCACCGCCGCCTCCCACAGGCCGATCTCCGCCGCAGGCTTACCGAAATAGCGGCGCGCGGCGGCGTCGATACCGTAGGCGCCGGCGCCCAGATAGACCCGGTTGAGGTAGAGTTCGAGGATGTCGTCCTTGTCGTATTTGCGCTCCAGCCAGAGTGCCAGCAGGGCCTCGCGCAGCTTCCGGGTCAGCGTCCGCTCCGGCGTCAGGAACAGGTTCTTCGCCAGCTGCTGGGTGATCGTGCTGCCGCCCTGGACGAAGGCGCCCGCGGTCACGTTCACATAGATCGCCCGGGCGAAGCCGCGCGGGTCGAGGCCGCCATGGTCGTAGAAGCGCCGGTCTTCGACCGCGACCAGCGCCTGCGGCACGAAGGCCGGCAGCGCGTCGACGTCGACCGCCGCCCCATAGAGCTCGCCCAACCCGACCAGATAGCTGTCGTCCTTGCTCAGCAGCGTCATGCTGGGCTTGCGGTCGGCGGTGCCGGCGGTCTCGATTCCGGGCAGGTCCCAGGCGAGCCATGCCAGCCCGGCGATCAGCAGAACCATTCCCCAGGCGCCGACGATCAGGCCGATGCGCAGCAGCGGCCCCCAGCCGCGGCGGCGGCCGCCGCCCTTCGCCGGCCGCTTTCCCCGCTTGGCGCCGGCAGATCCCATGCTGCGCCACGATGGCGGATCGCCGGCCGCCCCGAGACGCGGTGCCCCTCCCGTCGCGGCGGCGGCCGGACGGCGGCCCCCTGCCCTCGGTCCCTTCGGCGGATGCGGCGGGGTCGGTTTACGACTCATCGACGGGCTTTCGGCAAGGAGGCATCGGCGCGGCCGTTCGCGGGCCGCCGGTGACGATTGCTGCTAAGGGGCTGCCGGGACGGAATTGCGGCGTGGCCACGGCTTCTTTCGGATGTCGACGGAACGGCGCGGGCTGTGACCCTTGACAACGCTCGCGCGGCCCAGCCGGTCCCTCGTACCGCTCTTTCCCGCCCGGCCTCTTCGGCGAAGACCGCCCTGATGCCGCTTCGGGCGATCCGCTACGCGGCCATGGCGTCGACCAGCAGCGCCTCGACCGCCGCCAGATCGACGTCGCGTGCGACGAACGACCGGCCGATGCCGCGCGCCAGGATGAAGGTCACGCGGCCGCCGCGCGCCTTCTTGTCCTTCTGCATGCGGCGCAGCAGCGCCTCGACGCTGTGCCCCGCCGGCGGCCGTACCGGCAGGCCGACGGATTCCAGGTGGCGGCGGACCCGCACGGCATCCTGTCCGGAACAGAGGCCGAGGCGCACCGACATGTCGAACGCCAGGACCATGCCCAGCGACACGGCCTCGCCGTGCAGCAGGTCGCCGCCATAGCCCGCCTCGGCCTCGAAGGCGTGGCCGAAGGTGTGTCCGAGGTTGAGGAGCTGCCGGTCGCCGGTCTCGTGTTCGTCGCGCGCGACGATGGCGGCCTTGGCGCGGCAGCTGGTCACGACCGCCCGGCGCATCGCGGCCGGATCGCAGTCGACGACCGCCGGGCCGTTGGTCTCCAGCCATTCGAAGAAAGCGGGGTCGTCGATCAGCCCGTATTTCACCACCTCGGCATACCCCGCCAGCCGCTCCCGCCGCGGCAGGGTCGACAGGACGCCGGTGTCGGCGAGCACCAGGCCCGGCTGGTAGAAGGTCCCGACCAGGTTCTTGCCGTGGCGCGTGTTGATGCCGGTCTTGCCGCCGACCGAGCTGTCGACCTGCGACAGCAGCGTGGTCGGCACCTGGATGAAGCCGATGCCGCGCAGCACGATGCTGGCTGCGAAGCCGGCGAGGTCGCCGACGACGCCGCCGCCCAACGCGATCACCGTCGAATCGCGGTCGATGCCGGCATCCAGGATCGCGTCGAGCACGCCGCTCAGCCGGTCGAACGCCTTCGTCGCCTCGCCCGGCGGTACCACGACCCTGTCGCAGCGGATGCCCGCCGCCTCCAGGCTGGCCTGCAGCGGTGCCAGGTGGAACCGCGCCACCGTCTCGTCGGTCACGACGATGGCGCGCGGCCGGCGCAGCCGCGGCGCAATCAGCGGACCGGCGCCCTCGATCAGGCCCGCACCGACGAGGATATCGTAGCTGCGGTCGCCGAGTTCGACCCGTACCGTCTCGACCGGATGGACGCTCATGAAGCCTCTCGCAAGGGCGCGACCGGGTGGCCGCACCAGGTTTCCAACGCGGCGATCACGCGCGCCGCGGTCGCATCGGGCGGGCCGTCGATGCAGTCCACCGCGACATCCGCCTGGGCATAGATGGGCCCCCGCTCGGCCATCAGCCGCTCGACCGTGCCGCGCGGGTCCGCGGTCTTCAGGAGCGGCCGGTTGCTGCGCTTGCCGACGCGCCGCATGATCAGGTCGAGGTCGGCGCGGAGCCATACCGAGATGCCGTGCGCGCGGATACTGGCACGCGTCTGCTCGTCGTTGAAGGCGCCCCCGCCTGCGGCAATGACGCACACCGGCCCCGCCAGCAGCCGGGCGATGACGCGGCGCTCGCCGTCGCGGAAGGCGGCCTCGCCATGGCGCGCGAAGATCTCCTCGATCGTGCAGCCGGCCGCCGCCTCGATCTCGACGTCGGCATCGACGAACGGCACGGCCAGCTTCGCCGCGAGCCGCCGGCCCACGGTCGTCTTTCCCACGCCCATCATGCCGACGAGAACGACGGTCTTGGGAAGGCTGGGGGTGGAACGCTCGGTCACGTCAACGCCCGCCGTCCGGCCGGTAAACCCGTGCCGGGAATGCGCGGCACCGGTCGTTGAACATACGTTTCCACCTCATATAAACTCGCGGCCTCTGCTAGGAGTGGGACTGTAGCACAATACATCCCGTTGGGAATCCGAGGGGCCGGGCGAAACGGCACGCGGTGTCCGCCTGCGCTAGCGAGAAGGTATGAGCATTTTTTCCCGCGTCATCATGATCGCCGTGGCGGCCGGGCTGGTCGCCGGAACGATATTCCTCGCCACATGGGATATCCCGCCGCCCACCCGCCAGATCGAGAAAGACATCCCGGATGAGCGTTTCCCGCGCTGACCGAGGCCGCCGCGGCGGTGCCATCGCGGTCGCCGCGCTGCTTCTGTCGGCGACCCTGCCCGGTGCCGACGCGCAGACCGCTGCACCGGCGGGCGGAAACGCCGACGGCCCCCTGATCCTCGGGCCGGTCGGCCGGCCGCCGCCGGCCGATGCGGTGCGCGCGGAACCGCTGCCGGCCTTCGTGCCGACTCCGGTACTGCCGAGCGCAGGGCCCGGCGATTCGGGTGCCGACCTGACGGTGCACGAGGTCAGCGGCGATCTCGGCGCCGATCTCTGGGCCGGCAGCGGTCGGGCCGACATCGCCCGGCTGATCGCCGACCTGCCGCCGCGGATCGATGCGCCGACGCTGAACCTGCTGGTCCGACGGGCGCTGCTGACCGAGGCGGTGCCGCCGCGTGGACCGGCGCCGACACCGGACATTCCGGTCCTCAGCGTCGCCGCGCTGGCCACCCTGGGCGACCTCGACGGCGCGTCGGTTCGCGCCGCCGCCATCCCGGCGAAGGAGCGGACGGAGGACCTGTCGCGGCTCAGCGCCGACCTCGACCTTCTCCGGGGCGATCTCGATTCGGCCTGCGCCACCGGCGCCGAAGCGATCGCGAAGAGCACCGACGCCTACTGGCAGAAGCTGGTCTCCTTCTGCCAGGTCCGTGAGGACCGGCGCGATCAGGCAGCGCTGGCCACGGACCTGCTGCGCGACCGGGGGCACCGCGATCCCGCCTATTTCGCCCTGATGGACACGCTGCTCGGCTTCGACAAGGCGAAAATCTCGACGCTCCCCTCCGTCACGCCGCTGCAGTTCGCGATGCTGCGGGCCGCGAAGCTGCCGCTGCCGCCCGATGCCGCGGAGGGTGCCAAGCCCGCCCTGCTCCGCGCCGTCGCCCAGTCGGACGAGATAGATCTGGCCGTGCGGCTGACCGCCGCCGAACAGGCGGTGGCGGCGAACGCGCTCGACCCGGCGATCCTCGGAAGACTCTATCTGCAGGGCGGCACGAGTTGGACGCCGGCCGCCCGTCCCGGCGCCGAGGGTATCTCGGCCGAGACGGCGGCGGAGCGCGCAGCGCTGTTCCGCTCCGCCCGCACCGCCACGGAGCGCGTACCGCGCGCCGGTGCGCTGAAGCAGCTTTTCGACGCGGCGGCGCGGAACGGGGTGCTGCGGCCCGTCGCCGAGATCTCGATGCCGCTGATGCGCGACCTCCGGCCCGCGGCGCATCTCTCCTTCTTCGCGCCCCAGGCGGTTCGCGCCGCCGTCTCCGCCGATGAGCCCGCCGTCGCCGCCGAGTGGTTCCAGATCGCCCTGCGCGAGGCGCCCGGCAATCCGCTCGCCGCGAAAGGTGCCGCCGAGGTCTGGCCGCTGATGATGCTGGCCGCCCCCGACACGGCCTGGTCCGACCAGCTGTTCCGCACTTGGTGGGAGCAGCAGCTGGAACGAGACGCGGCACGGGCGGCGGAGCGTGCCGCAGCCTTCCTCGCCCTTCTGGAGGCGCTCGACACGCGGGTCCCGGCCCAGGCCTGGTCGCTGCTGCCGGCCGCGATGCCGCAACGCGGACAGGCGGTGCCCGCCCTGCGCGACCTGCGCGCCGCCGCCGAGAAACGCCGCAGGGGCGAGACGCTGCTGCGCGCCGCCGTCGCGACAAAGGCCAATCCCGAGCGGACACCGGAATCCGCGCGGCTGCACGCCATCGTCAGTGCGCTGCGGACCGCCGGCTTCGGCAGCCATGCCCGCAGCTTCGCCGTCGACGCGGCACTCGGCCTCGGGATCTGAGTCGATGGCCGAGGGCAAGGTCGTCCCCCGGCGCGGCCGCCCGCCCGGCCCCGCCGCCGCATTGACCGGGCGCGGCGAGGCCTTTCTGGAGATGCTGGCGGCCGAACGCGGCGTGGCGGCGAACACCCTCGCCGCCTACCGGCGCGATCTGGCCGACTTCGGCGCCTTCGCCGGGCGCCGCGGGGTTCGCCCCGAGGACGCACCCACCGACGCCGTGCGCGCCTACATGGCATCCCTCGACGGTGCCGGCCTGTCGCCGCGGACGGCCGCGCGGCGGCTTTCGGCGCTGCGCCAGTTCTTCCGCTTCCTCTATGTCGAGGGCATGCGCGGCGACGACCCATGTGCCCCACTCGACAGCCCGCGCCAGGGCCGCAGCCTGCCGAAGATCATCGCCGAATCCGACCTCGATGCCCTGTCGGAAGCGGCCCGCGCGAAGCCGGGGCCCGAGGGCGTGCGGCTGGTCGCGTTCGTCGAATTGCTCTACGGCGCCGGCCTGCGGGTCTCGGAACTGGTCGCGCTTCCCGCCTCGCTGGCCGGCGCGCGCATCCCGCCCGTGCTCCTCATCCGCGGCAAAGGCAACAAGGAACGCATCGCGCCCCTGAACGAGGCGTCGATCGCGGCGCTGGAGGCCTATCGCGACGTCCGCGACCACTTCCTGCGCGGGCAGAAATCGTCGCCGTGGCTGTTTCCCTCGCACAGCGGCACCGGCCACGTCACGCGCCGCCGGCTGGGGCAGCTGCTCGACGAGTTGGCGCTGAAGGCGGGGCTCGATCCGGCGCGGATCTCGCCGCACGTGCTGCGCCATGCCTTCGCGACGCACCTGCTCGACCACGGCGCGGACCTGCGCAGCGTGCAGCAGATGCTCGGCCACGCCGACATCGGCACCACCCAGATCTACACCCACGTCCAGTCGGAACGGCTGCGGACGGCGATCGCCGCCCACCCGCTGGCAGGGCAGCGCCGGAAGAACTGAGGCCCGGCCGACGCCGTTGACATGCCCGGCGCGCAAGGTCATGTAGGACCGCTCTTCCGGCGCCGGCCGGCACCTTGCGTCGCAGACAGGGCCGGCCTTTGCGCCGCAGACAGGAATGAGATGGTGCTCACCCCACTCGACTTCGAAAAGCCGATCATCGAGCTCGAAGCCAAGATCGAAGAGCTCCGGCACCTGTCCCATTCGGACGACATCAACATCAACAAGGAGGTCGGCGACCTCCAGGCGAAGGCCGACCGCCAGCTCCGCCAGATCTACGCGAAGCTGACGCCCTGGCAGAAGGTCCAGGTGGCGCGCCACCCGAACCGCCCGCATCTGCGCGACTACCTGTCGGCGCTGATCGACGAGTTCACGCCCCTCGCCGGCGACCGGCTGTACGGCGAGGACGCGGCGCTGGTCGGCGGCCTCGGCCGGCTCTACGGCCGCCCGGTCGTGGTCATGGGGCACGAGAAGGGTCATGACATCGAGACCCGGATGCGCAGCAATTTCGGCATGGCCCACCCCGAGGGCTACCGCAAGGCGCAGCGGCTCATGGATCTCGCCGATCGGTTCGCGCTGCCGCTGGTCAGCTTCGTCGACACGCCCGGCGCCTATCCGGGCGTCCAGGCGGAAGAGCGCGGCCAGGCCGAGGCGATCGCCCGGGCCATCGCGCGCTGCCTGGAACTGCGGGTGCCCTTCGTCTCCGTCGTCATCGGCGAAGGCGGATCGGGCGGCGCCGTCGCCATCGCCACGGCGAACCGCGTCCTGATGCTGGAACACTCGATCTACTCGGTCATCTCGCCCGAGGGCTGCGCGTCGATCCTGTGGCGCAGCGCCGAGAACGCCAAGGACGCGGCGGATGCGCTGAAGCTGACGGCCCAGGACCTCACCCGCCTGGGCGTCGTCGACCAGGTGGTCGAGGAGCCGCTCGGCGGCGCGCACCGCCACCCGAAGGAGACGGTCGAGACCGTGGGCCGCGCACTGGAAACCGCCCTCGACGACCTGCGGGGCCACGACGGCGACGCACTCCGCCGCGAGCGCCGCGAGAAATTCCTGTCGATGGGGCGCAGCGGCCTGACCTGATCTCCTCGCGAAGCTCGGCTCGGCGCACTTCGTCGGCACAGCCCCAGGATCCTGTGACGAACGATTGGGCGCCGCCGACAGCGCGCTTTTTCCGCCGGTTCCCCGGAACGAATGCCGTTCGATCCTGTTGCGCGAGGCAGCGAAACAGGAGGACGCAATGGCGGCACTCAGCACGCGAACACACGGCTTCGCCGACTATGCGGTCGGCCTTTTGCTCATCGTCGCGCCATATCTCTTCGGCTTCGCCGACGGCGGTCCCGCGCAATGGGTGCCGATGGCGCTCGGGGCGATCCTCATCGCCTACAGCCTGCTCACCGACTACGAACTCGGCGCGGTGCACCTGATACCGATGCCTGTCCATCTGGGGCTGGATATCGGCGGCGGCGCGCTCCTGCTTTTCTCCCCCTGGCTGTTCGGTTTCGCGGACATCATCGTCTGGCCCCACGTGCTCGTCGGCCTCGTGGAAATCTGCACCGCGAGCATCACCCGAAGGCACCCGGCCTCGCGCCCGGTCAAGGCCTGACGCTTCGGCCCCGGTGTCACCGGACGGCGATGGCCCCACGGGCGCACACCCGTGGGGCCATTCGCGGCTTGCCGCTGCGTGCCTGCAACCGAAGCGGCCGAACGTGATGCCGCCGGGGCGCAGAGACCCGTTTCGAGAATCTTTCGCATCGGCTGGAACGACCGCTCTCTGACCTTGTTCGGCTGCTCGGATGCGCGTGAGGCGCAGCCGCATCAACAAAACCCGGACGATGAGGAGGCACGGATGTTCATCCGTCATAACCGTTTGCAGTATAATGCAAAGCCGGACCGTCCCGATCCGGTCTATGCCAAGCAGCTCCAGGAAGTTCTCGGCGGACAGTGGGGCGAGATAAGCGTGATGATGACTTATCTCTTCCAGGGCTGGAACTGCCGTGCGCCGGCAAAGTACAAAGACATGATCATGGATATCGGGACGGAGGAGATCGGTCACGTCGAAATGCTGGCGACCATGATCGCGCGCCTGCTCGAGGCGTCGCCGGTCGAGGCGCAGGAGGACGCCGCGCGGGATTCCGTGATCGGCGCCGTCCTGGGTGGCGCCAATGTCGAGGATGCGATCGTCGCGGGAATCAACCCGCAGCATGTGATCGTCACCGGCTCGGGGGCCGCGCCGACCGACAGCGTCGGCTATCCCTGGACCTCCCGCTACACCGTGGCCAGCGGCAACCTGCTCGCGGACTTCCGGTTCAACGTCACCGCCGAATCCCAGGGCAGGCTGCAGGTCTCCCGGCTCTACCAGATGACCAGCGACAGCGGCGTGCGCGACATGCTCTCGTTCCTGCTGGCGCGCGACACGATGCACCAGAACCAGTGGCTGGCGGCCATCAGGGAACTCGAGGAAGACGGTCTCGAAACGACCCCCTGCCCGAGCAGCTTTCCCCAGGAGCGCGAGCTTCAGGACGTGTCCTACAAGTTCATGAACTTCTCCGAGGGCACCGAGAGCCGGTCGGGCCGCTGGGCACAGGGGCCGGCACCCGACGGCCGCGGCACCATCGAGTATGTCGAGACGCCCGCGGCCATGGGCGACGACGGAGAACTGGGCATGATCGACCCGCGTCTCCAGGGTACGCCGAAGATGCGCAGCTAGCGCGTCCCGCAATCCGGGAGGTGCCGCCGGATCGGGCGCCTCCCGGTCGCCGCGTCGCGAGCGTGGTAATACGGATCACAGGATGGCGGACGCGAACCTGTTAGGCTGACGGACCGCGGGAGCGACGGCGCGCTCGGCGCCCCTTCCGCGCGTGGCGATGGCCGCCGCGCTCTGGCGCGGCGGCATTGCTCGTCTTCCACGAGGGGGGAGTCCAATGCCCGACAGCCCGCAGCATCCCTACCACCCGATCATCTATGTCCGCGGGTTCGCCGCCACCCAGGGCGAGATCGAGGAGACGGTGGCCGATCCCTACATGGGCTTCAACATCGGCTCGACGAAGTCGCGGGTCGCCTGGACCGGCGACGTGAAGCGCTTCTACTTCGAATCGCCGCTCGTCCGCCTGATGAGCGACCACAAATACGAGGACGTCTTCGTCGAGGGCGACGACCTCGTCGCGGCCGAGCGTCACGACAAGCCGGTGCCCTATCGCAGCATCGTCATCTACCGCTACTACGACGAAGCCTCCCAGGATTTCGGCACCGGCGACGGCACGCCGCCGATCGAGCATTTCGCCCGCGGTCTCGACAAGCTGATCCTGCGCCTGCGCGACAAGGTCTGCGCCAACCCGAAGAACGGCGTGACCCCGGCGGATTTCCGCGTCTATCTCGTCGCCCATTCCATGGGTGGCCTCGTCTGCCGCGCCTTCCTGCAGAACGAGACGCTGGGATCGCCCGAAGCGCGCGCGGCGGTCGACAAGCTCTTCACCTACGCCACGCCGCACAACGGCATCGACATGCGCCTCGTGCGCAACGTGCCGGGCTGGCTCTCCTTCGGCGACGTCAACAACTTCAACCGCGAGCGGATGGCCAAGTATCTCGGCCTGAAGAAGAGGGACGACGTGTCGGTCGTCGAGAACTTCCCGCCGGAGCGCATCTTCAACCTGATCGGCACCAATCCGCGCGACTACACCGCCGTCGGCGGCGTCTCGGCCTGGGCGGTCGGCGATGCCAGCGACGGGCTCGTACGCATCGAGAACGCCGTGACCCATGGGATCGGCGCCGACGGCACCGACGTCGGATCGCCGCGCGCCTTCGTGCACCGCAGCCACTCCGGACACTACGGCATCGTCAATTCCGAGGAGGGGTACCAGAATCTCACGCGCTTCCTCTTCGGTGCGATGCGCATCGACGGGTTCCTGGACGTCGACGACATCACGCTCCCGGTCGAGGTCCAGCAGGCGATGGACAAGGGCCAGAAGATCGAGGCGTCGTACCAGTTCGAGGTCGTCGCCAGCATCCGCGGCTGCCAGTGGCAGATGACCCGGCGCGAGGCGCGCGAGAACTCGGCCATCTTCCGGCGCTATGCCGACCTCTTTCCCGGCGAGGCCGGCACCCGGCGGGCGGCGGACCGCAGCATGAGCCCGCACCTCTTCTCGGTGTTCCTCGACCCGCGCAAGAGTGTCAAGACCTCCAAATCCGTCAGCTTCGCCTTCGACCTCAAGGTCCTCGTGCCCGACTACGAGGTGGACGGCCTGCTGTTCCTGAAGCGACACTACGAGGGCGGCTACATCTACCGCGACCTGACGCTGATCGAGGCGTTCCCGGACGAGGATGCGGTCGGCGGCTGGCGCATCAAATACGGCTCGCAGGAGAACAACCCGGGGAAACCGGGCAAGGCCGTCGAAACCCGCCCGCTCGACGGCGGGCCCGGGCAGGCGCCGGGCCTCACCTTCGAGATCCCCATCGAGCAGACGACCCGGCCCGGCCTCAAGGGCAAACTGCGGATCGAGGCGCGGCCCTGGGGTTAGCGCCCCCCGCCCCTACTCGGCGGGCGCCGCCGCCGCCGCACGTCGCGGCGACGGCAGTGCCAGCCCGGCCGCCGCGACCAGCGCGGCGCAGATCGCCATCGCGACGAACAGCGTCGAGAAGCCGTTGCCCCAGCCGTGCAGGATGGCGATCGACGGCACCGCCAGCGACGCCACGCCCAGCGTGATGACGTACTTCACGGCGTAGACCCGCGCCCGCCACGGGCTCGGCGTATAGCGCGCGACCAGGGTATCGCCGATCGGGATCTGGCCGAAGACCAACGCCATGATGATCAAGGCGCCCAGGAACATCGCCCAGCCCTCCGCCTGCGCCACCAGCAGCAGCGCCACGGCGAGTGCGGCCGCCAGCCAGACCAGGATCGGCCGCACCGGGAATCGGTCGATGGCCCGCCCGACCGCGATCTGGGTGAAGGCGGCGATCGCATAGACGATCGAGGCCAGCACGCCGACGCCGAAGGTCGAGGCGCCCAGCCCGGCCAGCCGCTCGTCGAACACCTTGGGCAGCGACACGGTCGTCGCGTTGAACACGAGGCCGGAGAACAGCGTCGTCAGCGCCAGCACGATCAGCGCGCGCTGCCAGCCGGGCACGAAACCGACTCCCGCCTTGCCGCGCGTCCCCGCCTGGACCTGCAGGTTCGCCCGGCGCACGAAGACGATGAAGCCGATGCCGACCAGAATTGACACGGCGCCCGGCACCAGGAAGGCGGCGCGCCAGTGCACCCACTGCGCCAGGGCGCCGGCGACGATCGCCGCCGCCGCCACGCCCAGATTGCCGTAGACGCCGTTGACGCCCAGCCGGCGCCCGACGCTCTCCGGCGGGCCGTCCACGACCATCGCGATGCCGACCGGGTGGTAGATCGACGCGAACAGGCCGATCAGCAGCAGCCCCGCGCCGATCTGCAGCGGCGTGCTGGCGAGGCCGGTCACCATGCTGGCGGCACCGATGCCGATGAAGAAGATCGCGATCATGCCGTTGCGGCTCCAGCGGTCGCCGAGCCAGCCGGACGGCAGCGCGCCGGCGCCGAAGGCGATGAAGCCCGGCGTCGCCAGGGCCAGCAGTTCGCCGTAGCTGAGGTCGAAATAGCGCTCCATCGCGATCACCGCGGTCGCGTAGAGCAGCATGAACAGATGGTCGAAGCTGTGCCCGATGTTCAGGAACAGGAGGCGGATGCGGAGGGCGTCCATGTCGTCGCTCCCTTGACGCGGGTGCGGTTGATCTTGCATCCCATAGTGAAGCTGGCGCGCCTGCCCGTCCTTCGATAAAGTGCCAAGCAATGTCGCAGGACGGACATCTATCGCCCAACCCGGCGTCAATCAGCCCGCGGATTGAGGCGCTGCAGGCACTGCCGCAGGCCGTGCACGCGCACGCCTCCGACTATCCCGCCGGCCACGACATCCCGCCGCACACCCATCGCCGCGCCCAACTGATCCATGCCGCCGAGGGGGTGATGACGGTGCGCACCGCCTCGGGCGCCTGGGTCGTGCCGCCGGGCCTCGCCCTCTGGATGCCGGGCGGCATGCAGCATGAGGTGCATGCGGTGACGCCGCTACGCATGCGCACCCTCTACGTCCGCACCGACGCGGCCCCGTGGCTGCCGAAGAGCTGCTGCGTGGTGACGGTGCCGCCGCTGCTGCGCGAGCTGATCCTGCGCGCCGTCCATGTGCCGAACGACTATGCGCTCGACAGTCCGGCCGGCCGCCTGATGCAGGTCACGCTCGACCAGGCGCACGACCTGGAGGAGGCGCCGCTGCACCTGCCGATGCCGCGCGACCGCCGCTTGCACGGCCTCGCCGAGGCACTGATCGCCGATCCGGGCGACGCCCGCGACCTCGCCGACTGGAGCCGCCGCGCCGGCGCCAGCGAGCGCACCCTCGCCCGCCTGTTCGTCGCCGAGACGGGCCTGACCTTCGGCGCTTGGCGCCAGCGGCTGCGTCTCCTGACCGCGATGACCCGCCTCGCCGCCGGCGAGCCCGTCACCACCGTCGCCCTCGACCTCGGCTATGCCAGCCCGAGCGCCTTCACCGCCATGTTCCGCCGCCGCATGGGTGCCGCGCCCACGCGCTATCTGCGCCAATAGCATCTGCGCCAACAGCATTTGCGCCGCTAGCCGCCGCGGGCACATCGCGGTACCCCGCGCCCGCACATTGCTTTACGGTCCGCGCGATGCCGACGCGACCGAAATGGCACCGGGCGTGCCGGCTCCTGCCGGCCCGGCCTGGCAGATGCTGCGCCGGGCGAACGGCCGGTCCGCCGGACGGGCAGCGGGATCGGACGACGCCGAATCCTGGGACCCCGACCTGGGCACCTGGCTCCAGGAGCACGTCCTGGTCACCGCGAAGCATCACCTGATCAACATCGTCAGCCTGCTGGCTCCCTTCCTCGTCGGGCCGCTCGGCAGTCTCCTCTCCGGCATCGCCGGCGGCTGAACCGCGTAACGGCGACGTCGCCGGTCCCGATCTCTGCTACACTGCTTCCCGCCGCCGTTTCACAGCGCGCGAGGCCGCCAATGCCCGTCACGCATGAGAGCATCGGTCGCGACACGCCCATGGGCGCCACGCTTCGCCACGGGGGTGCTGCCTTCCGCACCTGGGCACCGGCGGCGCGCGACGTCTATGTCGTCACCGCGGCGGACCTGACCGCCGGCTGGACGCACTGGGTCCCCAACCCGGCGAACCGCCTGGTGCCGCTCGGCGACGGCACCTGGGCCGGGTTCGTGCCGGGACTGGTCGACGGCGATCCCTACCTCTTCTGGGTGCGCGGCCCGGAGGGCGGCAGCGAGGGCTTCAAGCGCGATCCCCATGCGCGCGAGCTCGCCGTGCACCCGCCCTTCCCCGACGGCCCCTGCCTCCTGCGCGAGCCGCACGCCTATCCCTGGCACGACACCGGCTGGAAGCCGCCGGCCTTCCGCGACTTCATCGTCTACCAGCTGCATGTCGGCGTCTTTTGGGGCGCCGATTTCGAGACGCCGCGCTACGGCACCTTCCTCGATGTGATGTCGCGCATCCCCCATCTGCGCGACCTCGGCGTCACCGCGATCCAACTGCTGCCGGTGCAGGAGTATGACGGCGCCTTCGGCCTCGGCTACGCTGGCCTCGACTATTTCTCGCCGGAGATGGCCTACCAGGTCGAGGATCCGCTGGCGCTGGCCGAACCGCTGGCGGTCGCCAACGCCCTGCTGGCCGAGCACGGGCGGTCCCTGCTCGCAGCATCCGACCTGGAGTCCGGCCCGAACCAGCTCAAATGCCTGATCGACCTGTGCCACCTGAACGGCATCGCGGTGATCGTCGACCTCGTCTTCAACCACGCCGGCGGCGGCTTCGACGACCGCAGCATCTGGTACTACGACCGCCAGGCCCAGGGCGACGACGACCGCAGCCTCTATTTCACGCGGGCCGGCTGGGCCGGCGGCAAGGTCTTCGCCTACCGGCGCGACGCCGTGCGCCAGTACCTGATCGACAACGCCCTGTTCTGGCTGGACGAGTATCGCGTCGACGGCATCCGCTACGACGAGGTCACGGTCATCCACCATCACGACGGCGACCGCTTCTGCCGCGACCTCACCGCCACCCTGCGCTACGCCCGGCCGGACGCGCTGCAGATCGCCGAATACTGGGACTGGGACCGGGCGCTGCCGGTGACGCCGGCGCCCGCCGGGCTCGGCTTCGACGCCGCGCTGGGCGACGGCCTGCGCGACGCGCTGCGCAGTGCGCTGGCGGCTGCGGCGCGCGGCGCGGGCGCCCACGTGCCGCTCGACCGGGTGCGCGACGCGCTCTACCCGCCGCCCGGCTTCCCGGACGCGTGGCGCACGGTGCAGTGCCTGGAGAATCACGACGTCGTCCGCTGGGACTATGACGGCCACCGACCGCGCGCGCCGCGCCTGCCCGCGCTCGCCGATCCGACCGGCCCGCACGCCTGGTACGGCCGCAGCCGCACCCGCGTCGCCACAGCCCTGCTGCTGACCGCGCCCGGCATCCCGATGCTGTTCATGGGCCAGGAGATCCTCGAGGAGAAGCCCTGGCACGACGACATCCGCTTCTGGGCGCAGTTCCGCATCGGCTGGGACGCGCTGGCGACCGACCCGGCGCGCCGCGACTTCCTGCGTTTCGTGCAGGACCTCGTCCGCCTGCGCCGCCGCCTGCCGGCCCTCGCCGGCGACGGCGTCCGCGTGCCCCAGGTGCACGAGGCCGACCGGGTGATCGTCCTGCACCGCTGGGTCGAGGGCGAGGGCCGCGACGTCGTCGTGGTGGCGAGCCTCGCCGAGACGACCCGCGAAGCCTATCCGATCGAGATGCCGCACCCCGGCCACTGGCACGAGGTCTTCAACAGCGACGTCTACGACCACTTCCCCAACCCGTGGGCGGCGGGCAACCCCGGCGGCGTCACCGCCGACGGCCTGCCCGGCGCCGTCTACCCCCACACGGCCCGGCTGCGCATCCCCGCCAATGGGGTGATCATCCTGGCGCGGGAGGGGTGACGCAGCGCCGCCCCTTCTTCCCAGCCATTGCGAGGCGCGCAGCGCCCCATCCCATTGTCATCCTCGGGCGGAGCGAAGCGCAGACCCGAGGATCCACGGCACGCGCCCAGGCCCCGCTGGATCCCCGGATCTCCGCTTCGCTGCGTCCGGGGATGACACCCATGGGTGCCATCCGGGGACGACACCTATGGGTGCCGGTAGGGTGAGAGGCCCCCCTCAATCCCGCTTGAACCGGTAGTTGAACCGGTCCGCCCCGTCCGACGTCACCAGCCCCGCCGTCGGCGCCGCGAAGTGGATCGGCAGCATGAGCGTGTCCGTGTCCGCCACCGACGAGAGGAATTTGCGCCGCGACACCGCCGACTGCTTCGGGTCCCAGTCGGGCTTCACCGACCAGTCCGGCTCGCGGCACTGGATGGCGTGGTGCATCATGTCGCCGGTCACCACGGCGCGCTGGCCCTTGGAGTGGATGTTGACGCAGCAGTGGCAAGGCGAATGGCCCGGCGTCGGCGTCAGGGTGATGGTGTCGTCCAGCGCATAGTCGTCGTCGACCAGCAGCGCCTGCCCCGCCTCGACGATCGGCAGGCAGTTGTCGCGGAACACCGTGCCCGGCGGGTTGGCGCCCTTTTTGTGCTGCTCCTCCCACACCGCGTACTCGCCCTTGTGGAAGACGTATTTGGCATTCGGGAAGGTCGGCACCCAGCGGCCGTCGCGCAGCGTCGTGTTCCAGCCGGTATGGTCGATGTGCAGGTGCGTGCAGAAGACGTAGTCGACGCTTTCGAAGCTGACGCCCAGGGCGAACAGCTCGTTGCGCCAGCGCTCCTTGCCCGGGAAGTCGAAGGGTGCGGGATGGCCCTTGTCCTCGCCGGTGCAGGTGTCGACCAGGATCGTATGCTTCGGCGTGCGCACCACGAAGGTCTGATAGGTCATCACCATCTTGCCGGTGGCCGTGTCGTAGACCTCCGGCTCCATCGACGGCAGGTGCCGGTCGAAGACCGCCCGGTCGAACATCGGGAAGAACTCCTCCGGCTTGCGCCACGGCCCGTCGCGCTCGATGGCCACGTCGATAGTGACGTCGCCGACCCTGATCTGCCGCATCCGATCCTCCCTCGCTTCTCGCCGGGTACGCCCCGGATCCGCGCGTCCCCCGCGCCGTTGCGAAGGATGAGACGCCAGCGGGGGCGGGAAATCAATCGAGGGGCGGGCGTCGCAGGCAAGTGGCTCGGCTCTTCGTCGTCACCGCCTGCGGCCCAGTGCGATGCGGTACAATGTTGCCTCTGCTATTGGTCGCAACTTGTTCAATGTACACTTGGAGGAGATACGGATTCTTGCTGGAAAATATCGGGCTAGATTGGCGGAATGAACGATATTCGGGAGAGTTATCGGCTGTTCGGCCTGAGAATCTCGAGCGACATCCGGCTGCCTGAATTACAACCCTTCTCGGCCGACGAACCCGGAGACGTTGAAATCCGCCGCGGGCCGGTTCCGGCCGACGGCACGGAAGTCGGCCCGAAGATGGGGCCGTTCAGCCATGCCGCCGAAAATGCGCTCTGGCTTCGCGTCCCCGGCGTCGCGCGATATCTGATCCGTGACGGCGGTAAACTCATCTACCAGCCGGAGGGCGATATCGACGAAGACAGCGTGCGTGTGTTCATGCTGGGTACCTGCATCGGCGCCCTGCTCGCGCAGCGCGGACATTTGGTACTCCACGGCAACGTGTTCGAAGTCGGCGGCGGTTGCGCGGTATGCGTCGGTTCGTCGGGTGCGGGAAAGTCCACCCTGGCCGCGCGGATGCTGCAACGGGGCCATCGGATCATCGCGGACGACGTCTGCCCCGTCGACCTGAACGGCCGCGCGATCCCCGGCATATCGCGCTTGAAGCTGTGGCAGGACACGGCGCGGCGGCTGGAGATTGACACCGCCGCGCTGCGGCGCATCCGACCCAACATCGCGAAGTTCGAGATGCCGCTCGGGGACGCGTTCCGGGCGGAACCGGCCCCGATACGCGCGATCTACGTGCTGACACCGTGGAACCAGGACCGTTTCACGATCGCCGACATGTCCGGAATTGCAAAGTTTCAGGCACTGCGCGCCAACAGCTACCGATTCCGATTCCTTAAGGGCATGCAACTCGGGCCGCGGCATTTTCGGCAATGCAGGACGCTGGCGGCCGACGTCCCCGTCGCCCAGGTGTTCAGGCCGCGCCTCGGATTCGATATCGACGGGCTTGTCGATCTCATACTCGCCGACCTTGCGGGCCGGGGGGCTGTGTCATGACGGCAAGGCTGTTCTGGCTGGCCTCCTATCCCAAGTCGGGCAACACCTGGTTGCGCGCCTTCATCAGCAATCTGACCGGGGAACGCGACGTGCCCGCGTCGATCAACGACCTCGGGGCCGGCGGGTTGGCGAGTTCGCGCGGCTGGCTGGACGACGTGCTCGGCTTCGACACGGCGGACCTGGATAGAGGCGAAATCGCGCGCCTGCGCCCCGCCGTCTACGGCTTCGCCTCGGAGCGACGCCGCAGCTTCGGCTATCACAAGGTCCACGATGCGTGCCACCGGGTCGACGGTCGGCAATGGGTCGTCAACGCCGGCGCCACGGCCGGGGCGCTCTACCTGATCCGCAATCCGCTCGACGTGGCGATCTCCTACGCGAACCACGGTGATTGCTCGATCGACGAAGCCATCGCGATGATGGAGGATCCCGAGCATCGCCTTGCGCGTGACGATGGGGAACAACTGAAATCGCAGGTCGAGCAGCGTCTCCTGACCTGGTCGGACCATGTGCGGAGCTGGGTCGACAATCCCGAAATCCGGACCCACGTCATCCGCTACGAAGACATGAAGACGGATACCCATTTGGCCTTTTCCGCAGCCGCCCGTTTCCTACGGTTGCCCACCCATCCGCAGGATATCGCGCGGGCCCTCGCCTTCTCGGCATTCGACAAGCTCAAGGCGCAGGAAGACGAGGAGCCGTTCCGCGAGCGCGATCCGCGAAGCCCGCGCTTCTTTCGCAAAGGTGTGGCCGGCGACTGGCAGACCACGCTGACCGGCGCGCAGATCGACAGCATCGTCGCGGCGCACGGTGCCGTGATGGAACGCTTCGGCTACCTCGACGCGGCGGGCTCGCCGAAGGTCATGTGAAGGACGAGGCGCAGTGTTGGATTCCCACACGATATTGAGGCGCAGAGCGGAGCTCCTGGCATCCACCATGGATGGCGAAACGGTCATGCTCGATGTCGAAACCGGCCACTATTTCGGACTTTCCGGGGTGGGCCCGCATATCTGGAGCATGCTGGAGCAGGATCGCAGCGTCGGGGCCATCGTCGACGGCGTGAAGGCCCATTTCGCGGTCGGCCCGGAGGACAGCGTCAGCGAGGATGTCCTGGCGTTTCTGCAGAAGCTCGTTGACAAGGGGCTGGTCATGGTCGCCGGCTAGAATGCGCAAGGTCGCTTTCGTCGTGCACCGTCTCAACCGCCAAGAACGATCATGTTCGCCGGGATAATCATCCGCGACGGCCGCGGCGATCCGCGGGATTTCGCCGACGCGGAAACGCTCCTGGCGGCACTCACGCCGTATGGGCAGGCCGACAGGACGGGCGCCTGGCAGGGAAGCGGTGCGCTGCTCGTGCAGGCGCTGACCTGGAACACCGCGGAATCGAAGCACGAGGCGGTGCCCGAAAAATGCGCCGAGACCGGACGCGTGATCGTCGGCTGGGTCCGGCTCGACAATCGCGCCGAACTCTGTGCGCAACTCGGCCTCGCGCTTCGCGAAGAGTTGACCGATCCGCAGCTCATCCTGGCTGCGCACCGCACCTGGGGCGAGGCCTGCCCCGACCGGCTGGAAGGCGATTTCAGCTTCGTCGTCTACGATCCGGCGCGGCATGCGGCCTTCTGCGCGCGGGACGCGCTGGGCATCAGGCCCTTTTTCTACCATGCCAGCAGTGAGCTGTTCGTGTTCGCCAGTACGGCGGCGGTCTATCGCCGCCTCCGATGCTTCGACGCCGCCCCCTCGCAGGAGTGGATGGCACGCTTCCTGATCGGCGAGTCCGCGGACCCGGTGAAGACCGCCTATGCGCAGGTCAGGAAACTGCCGCCTTCGCATTTCATCACCCTGGGCCGCGCAGGTGCGGCCGACCCCGTGCGATATTTCGACCTCGTGGACGCCGCCCCGGAGACATATCGGCGCGAAGACAGGTGGGTCGACTCCTACCGCGAGGCGTTCCACCGGGCTGTCGAAGTCCGTCTCCGCAGCGCCTATCGCCTCGGCGCGGAGAACTCGGGCGGGCTCGACAGCGCGACGATCATCGGCCACGCCGCCCCGAAACTGTGGGACGACGGGGCGGACCTGCCTTGTTTCAGCGTATGCCACCTCGAACGTGAATCGCACTACATCCTCGATCTCGCCAGCCATTGCGGGATCAAGCACAATTACGTTTTGACGCGTCCGACATACCAGCCGTCGCAGCGCGAAGACGATCGGGCGATCCGCGTGCTCGGCTACCCCCCGGAGCACACGCACGCCCTCTTCCACCTGCCGTTTTTCGAGCATTGCGAGGCTTTGGGCATACGGACGCTGCTGTCCGGGTTCGGTGGCGATGAAATCGTGACGAGCCGGGCGGAATTCCTGCCTCGGGAGCTGTTTCTCGCCGGGCGCTACGCCCAGCTCTTCATGGAATTGCCCGGCAATGTCGCGATGCGCACGGCCCGGATGGTCGCAATGCTCGGCAGGCACGCGCGCGGAATGCGGGAACAGGTGCCGCGGGATCGCACGCCGCGCCTGGCCCGCAGCATTCTGCGCCGGGACGTCATGGAGAAATACCGATTGGCCGGGTTCCGCCAGACGGAGGCGGACGCCTACAGGCGATCGCGCACGCTCAACGGCCATCTGCTGGCAAAGCCGGCTTTTCGAACGTTCCTGGTCGGGCGCCTCGAGGGCTGCTCGCTGATGGCCGGCAGCTACCGGGTCGATTACCGGTGGCCGATGCTGGATCGCAGGCTGATCGCGCAGTTTCTCGGCACGCCCTCCATCGAAAAGCGGCACCGGCAATGGGGACGCTATCTCCACCGCCGGGCTTGCATCGGTACGGTGCCGGATAAGATACTGTGGAAAGAGGGAAAGAACCTCGGGACGTTTCGGCATTTCGGGCGCGACAGGCGCGTCGATGCCATTGACGTCGAGGCGTTGTCGGGTGTGCTGGGCGACATCGTGGAGCGCGACGCAATCGCGGCGCAGGCTGAAGCATTGGAACGGGCTTTCGGCGATGACGACCTTTGGTTCTCCAAAGCACCGGAAAGAAACAACTTGCGCGCATTAAGCACGCTCGATAGTTGGTTGAAGAGCGACTAGCGGTCAGAGGATTGAACTATGGCGAATGACATTGCCTCGGCAGCCTCCCAGGACGATGTGCAGGAAATCAAGCCTGCGTACCGGCGCCCCGTGCTGACCGAGCTCGACGTCGAAGAGACGGCCACCGGCGTTCAGAACGGTCCGACTGAAAACATCAGCTATATCAGCTGACGATCTGCGCTGGGCGATCCCGCCCCGACCCGGCAGGCGGGGCATCCGGGTCCGTTACCGGATGGGCCCCGCGTCTCGCCCTGTCGGGGCTACCGCCCGGCCTCGATCGATCCGGTCCTGACCGATCGATCTCGATCGCGGGCGGTGCGCGCCGATCAGCTCCGCGAGGGGAAAATCCCCTGCAGCGCGATGATGAAGTTCACGGCCTGATAGGGGCCGCGAAGGCCGAAGCTCTGATTTCCGCCGGTATTGCCGATCGAACTCGGTGCCAGGGTCCGATCCTCGTTCGCGTTCGGTGCGGCATAGACCGGCATTTCCGGTCCGGTCAGCGCAAGCATGTTGCCCTGAGGCGACTGCTTGTCGGCCGCCGCCAGTTCTCCATGCATGCTGTGACTGTGGGCCGGCATCTCGTTGACCGTCAGCGTGTGCGCTTCTGCCCCAGCCTTCTGCCCGAGCTGGACCGGCGCCAGTCCGGGGCCACTTCCGAAATGGACCGGTGCGCGCCCTCGGAGATCCGGAAGGGCGAACGTCGTGCGCCCATCGCCGCCATAGGTCGTGCCGAGGATCGAGAACAGCGCGCTGTTCTGTGCGATCGACAACAGCTGTCCATTACAGAACGCCCAGCCCCTGGGCTCGAAATTGCCGCCGAACATCATGATCTGGCCAATAAACGGCTCCATGATCCTGCTCCCTTATTTTCCATCCCCGAGACGCTCGAAGCGTTGTTCGCCTGAGCAATTTTGTACATGCGCAGTGCGAAATATTCGTAATATGGTGCCGCAGGTTTGTCAAATACTCCGGCTCTTATGTCGTTAAACTTCTAGATAAATCCGCTCCGAATGCGACTCTGCCGACGACTCGCGGACCATTGTTCAAAGGTCCATCGACGTTCCATTGCGATATTCGCTCTACGGTCATCCGGCACCGCCTGCACGAACAACCGCACCTTCGCCACGTTTTGCCGCGCGCGTCGGTGACGGTTCCGGCAAAGCCATGACCGAAGTTACCCACATGACCGTCGGCGCGGTTTCCCGTCGACGGGTCGCCGATCACCGCGTCCGGCGTGAACAAGTTCACCACAGCGTCGGCATCCGAGACGCTGGGCGCGGCGAACAGGGCATTGCCCCGTGCGCAAGCTGTCCTCGGTCATCGCATCAGTTCCCGTGCTGCCAGCTCTTGAACACGAATTCGAGGCTGTAGCCGTCCGGGTCTCTGACCTGCGCCGCGTAGTAGCGGGGATCGTAGTGGAACTGCGGCCCGGGTGGATGGATCTCGGTCGCGCCTGCTGCGAGGGCTTCGGCATGGGCGGCATTCACCATCGCCTCGGAATCGGCGACGAAGCCGACATGGACCGCGCCGGGTGCTGCCGCCCCCCGTCTCAACCAGAAGAACATCCGGCCGTTCACACCGAAGCCGTTGAGGTCGGGATGCTCCGCCGGAGCGTCTCTTCCGTCATAGTCGAGGCGGGCGGTGATCCCGAGGATCGGGAGCACGGTCTCGTAGAAGGCGACCGAGCGAGCGGTGTCGCTCACCGTGAGGAAGATATGATCGAGCATTTGAATCCCGTCAGATGATGTGGCCGCCGGCGAGTTCGGCGTTCTGGGCATTGATCCAGCGGTTGTCGTCCGACAGCAGGCTCGAGACCATGCAGCCGACATCCTCCCGTTCGGTGACGGTCCGAGCACCGTCTGCCCGGCCAGCGGCGCCTCAAATCCGCCGCTGAGGCCTCCACAAGCGCGCCATCCAATGGATCGGAGAAAGCTTCGCCAGGCCGCTGCGCGTGGAGACCCTGGCGGAGCTGGCGGCACCCAGCATCCCCGTATCCCACCGTCACTTCAAGGCGGTGACGGCGCACAGCCCGCTCCAGTACCAGAAGCACGTGCGGATGCTGCACGAGCGATCCTTCCTGATCGCCGGCGAAGGCAACGCCACATCCGTTGCGTTCGGCGTGGGTTCCGAAAGCCCGACGCAGTTCAGTCGCGAATACGCGCGACAGTTTGGCCTGCCGCCACCGAAAGACGCAGCGAGACTGCGAGCCCACGGGCAATCGCGGAGCCGATGGCTCGCGAGCGAGAACGGAAGTGCGGATGCAGAGGGAAATCGACGGTGTTCGGCGCCAGGTCGTTCGCCGAACCGGCCGCCGTCAGATAATGGCGGAGGGAGAGGGATTCGAACCCTCGGTAGGGCTTTACAACCCTACGACGGTTTAGCAAACCGTTGCCTTCAGCCGCTCGGCCATCCCTCCGCAAGAGCGCCGTTTCTAGCGACCGGGCCGCCGCCCTGTCAATGGCGCTGCTGCCGGTCGGGGTCGCCGATCGGGCATCGTGCCGCGGCTGCCGGGCGGCGCGGAGGATTCTTCGAAAAAATGCGACTCTCCCCGGACGTTGTCTCAAAATTAAGGATTAACGGCCGATAGTGAGCATCGAAGACAGAAACACTCGCTGATAGGGAGTACCGTCATGGCCGTTTCCCTGCACAAGCCCGCCGCAGCCCTGACCCGCGGCACCGCCGACCTGCTGATCGACCTGGTCGAGATCAAGATCGGCTGCATGGAGGTCTGGGACCGCGAGGACGCCCGCGAGTTGAAGGCGCTCGAGAAGGCGCGCTGCGAACTGGCCGCCATGCTGGGCCGCCCGGCGCCGCAGCCGGTCGCCGCCATGCCGTCCGCCCGCGGGCGCCGCCCCGCCGCGATGAGCCGCGTCGCCGCCTGATCGGCCGGACCCTCTACGGTCATGCGACGGTTCGGCGACCGTCCCGCCCGGGACGGCCGCAGGTGATGCCGATCGCAGCCCTACCGATCCGGCCTATGCCGGCTTCGGCACGTCCATGCCGCGCTGCACCGCCGGCCGCGACCCCACCAGATCGAACCAGCGCTTGACGTTGGGGAAGTCGGCCCAGTCGATGCCGTGCCACTCCCACCGCGCGAACCACGGATAGGTGATCACGTCGGCGATCGAATAGTCGGCACCCGCCAGATAGTCGTTGCCCGCCAGCCGCCGGTCGGCCACCCCGTAGAGGCGGTGCGTCTCGTCCGTGTAGCGCTTGACGCCGTAGGGCACCTTCTCGCCCGCCATGCGCCGGAAATGATGGGCCTGGCCGAACATCGGCCCCACCCCGCCCATCTGCCACATCGTCCATTCCAGCACCGGAACCCGCTGACGCATCGCCTTGGGCAGCAACGGGCTGTCCGTCTTCTCCGCCAGATAGATCAGGATCGCGCCCGATTCGAACACGCTGATCGGCGCGCCGCCGTCGGCCGGCGCATGGTCGACGATCGCCGGGATGCGGTTGTTCGGGCTGATCTTCAGGAAGGCCGGATCAAACTGCTCGTTCTTGGAGATGTTGATCGGGTGAGCCCTGTAGGGCAGCCCGAGCTCCTCGAGCATGATCGAGACCTTGCGGCCGTTCGGCGTGGTCCATGTGTAGAGGTCGATCATCGTCGGCGTCTCCCTTCCCTGTCGGAAGACCCGTTGTAACCGCTGCGGCGGCCCCCCGGCCAGAAGTCAGCGCCCAGAAGCCGCCGTCCGGAAGCCAGCGTCCGGTAGAGAGCGTGCAGAAGCGCCGGCCCGCCGCTATGCGGCGGCCAGCCCGACGATCCGGTCCGCCGGCAGCGTCAGCGTGACGGTGGTCCCGACCCCGACCTCGCTCTCCAGCGAGACGGTGCCGCCGTGCAGCTCGATCAGGTGGCGGGTGAGCGGCATGCCGAGGCCGGTGCCCTTGGCGTTCATCGACCGGCCGCTCTCGACCTGCCGGAAGGCCTCGAACACCTTCGGGATGTCCTTCTCGGCGATGCCGATGCCGGTGTCGGCGACGATGAAGGCCAGCCCTTCCCGACGATGCGCGGCCGACACGGTGACGCGGCCGCCGGCCGGGGTGAACTTGATCGCGTTCGAGACGACGTTCAGCAGGCTCTGCACGACCTTCTGCCGGTCGGCGCGGAAGGCGATCCTGGGTATCCCGCCGAGCACGAGGTCGACGTCCTTGGCGGACGCCACGGGGCGGCACATCGCCAGGGTGCGGTCGACGCAGTCCTGCACGTCGCCGGTCTCCTCGTGCAGTTCCATGCGGCCCGCTTCGATCTTGGCAAGGTCGAGCAGCGAGTCGATCAGGGCGAGGAGATGCGTGGCACCGGAGTTGATGTCGCGGCCGTACTCGGCGTAGCGGTCGATCGCGTCGCGGCCGAAGAACAGGCCGCCGATCACCTCGGAAAAGCCGAGGATGGCGTTCAGCGGCGTACGCAGTTCGTGGCTCATGCCGGCGAGGAACTCGGACTTGGCCCGGTTGGCCCGCTCTGCGTCCAGGCGCGCCTCTTCCAGCGACGACTGGACCGCCTTCATGCGCGCCTCGTGCTCCGCCTCGGCGGTGATGTCGCGATAGACGGCGAGCACGCCCAGCCCGGGAATCGGCTGGCCGCGGCACTCCATCCAGCGGCCGTCGGCGAGGCGGCGGATATACTGGAACCGCTCGGTCGTCCGGGTGATCTCCAGCCGGCTGCGGATCAGGTCCTCGATGTCGCCGGGCCCATACTCGCCGCGCCGTGCCAGGATCTCGAAGAAGCGGTGCGTCGGATCCGGTGCGGCGAAGACGTCCTGCCGGTCGACCCGCAGAATCGAGAAGAGCCGGTCGTTCCAGCCGATCATGCGCTGCTCGCCATCGAACAGCTGCGTGCCGTCGGGAAGTGCCGCGAGGATGGCGTCGACGAGCGCTTTCTGGCGTTGCAGATCGACCAGCGACCGCCGCATCGACCGCTCCGCCGCCCGCCGCTGCCGGATCTCGCGCACCGTCTGGGCCGCAAGAAACGCCACGAGGCCCAGCAGGGCCCCGGCGAAGCTGAGATAGACGAAGCCGTTCGCCCGCCACTCGGCGAGCACTTCGGCCCGCGGCATCGACGCGTAGACCAGGAGCGGGTAGCGGGACAGGATCCTGTAGCCGACCAGCCGGACCTTCCCGTCCACGGGGGAGACGATCGATCCAGCCCCCTCCGACGCGGCCGGCGGGCGACCGTTCAACAGGCCGCTGAAGTCTTCGTCGAACGTGGGCTCGCTGTGCGGGAACCGCACGACCAGCCGCCCCGCCATCGTCACGAGGCCGATGCTGCTGCCTGCGGTCAGCTGGATGCGATCGTAGAGCTGCTGCAGATAGTCGAGGTCGATCTCGACCAGCAGGACTCCGGCGAAGACGCCCAGCGCCGACTCCAGCCGACGCGACATGAACAGCCGACGCCGCCCCTCGGCGTGGTGATCCTCGGGATCGACGAGCTTCAGCTCGATCGACGGGTCGGCGCGGTGGCGCTGGAAGAAGGCCTTCTGCGAGACTTCCACATGCGCTGCCTCCAGCGGCGCGCCGATTCGCCGCTGCCGGCCATGCTCGTCGACGAAATGCACGGCACGCAGCTGCGGCAGCCGCTCCGCCGCGCTGGCGATCATCGGTTCGAGATCGCGCGCGTGGGGCTTGGTCAGCCCATGGTCACGCACGCTCGCCGAGGTCAGGTCGAGCAGGTGCTCGACGGTCGCCAGCATCTGGTCCGCCTGCTGCTCCAGCACCAGGGCGACCCCTTCCACGCGCCGTTCGCCCTCGGTCAGCGCGGCGTGGCGCGACTGGACGAGCGTCCACACCGCCAGGGCCACACACACGAGGCACAGAGCGACCACCACGGCGACGATGCGGACCGAACCGATAGGCCTCATGCGGGTGTTGATCCTCCGGACATTCGGAGGGTTCGTACCAAAAGTCTGACAACACCACGTTAATGCGGGCGCGTTAGTCGGGCGAGCCGAAGCCGCCACCCCCCGGCGTCTCGATGACGATCACGTCGTCGACTTGCATCTGTGCCTTTCCCGCACCGCCCAGGTCGATCGCTTCGCCGTCGCGGCGCAGGACGGTGTTCCGGCCGGCCCGTCCCGGCTCTCCGCCCTGCAGGCCGAACGGCGCGATACGACGCCTGTTGGACAGGATCGCGGCCGTCATCGGCTCCAGGAAGCGTATTCTCCGCACGATCCCGTCGCCACCGCGATGGCGGCCGGCGCCGCCGCTCCCGCGCCGTATCGAGAATTCCTCGAGGATCACGGGGAAGCGCCACTCCAGCACCTCCGGGTCCGTGATGCGGGTATTGGTCATGTGCGTGTGCACGGCCGAGGCGCCGTCGAAGTCGGGGCCGGCGCCGTGGCCGCCGCAGATCGTCTCGATATACTGGTGCCGCTCGTTCCCGAAGGTGAAGTTGTTCATCGTGCCCTGGGACGCAGCCATGGCACCGATCGCGCCGAGAAGGCTGTCGGTGATCATCTGCGACGTCTCGACATTGCCGGCGATGACTGCCGCCGGATAGACCGGCGCCAACATCGAGCCCTCCGGCACGACGATCCGGATCGGCTTCAGGCAGCCGTCGTTCAGCGGGATGTCCTCGTCGACGAGCAGGCGGAAGACGTAGAGCACCGCGGAACGGGCGACGGCGGTGGGGGCGTTGAAGTTGTTGGTCGTCTGCTGCGGGCTGGTACCGGTGAAGTCGATCACCGCCTCGCGCTTCTCGCGATCGACCGTCAGCTTCACGCGGATGACGGCGCCGTTGTCCGCCTCCCAGGTGAAGCTGCCTTCCGGCAGCGTCTCCAGCACGCGCCGCACGCAGGCTTCGGCATTGTCCTGGACATGGCCCATATAGGCGTGGACGACGTCGAGGCCGAAGCTCGCCACGATGCGGCGCAGTTCCTGGACGCCCTTCTCGCAGGCCGCCATCTGGGCGCGCAGGTCGGCGATGTTCTGGTGGACGTTGCGTGTCGGCCAGGGCGCGCCGGTCAGCTGCGCGATCAGCTCCGCCTCCCGGAAGCGGCCCTGCTCGATCAGCAGGAAGTTGTCGAAGATGACGCCTTCCTCGTCGATATGGACGCTGTCGGGCGGCATCGAGCCCGGCGTGATGCCGCCGATGTCGGCGTGATGCGCGCGGCAGCCGACGAAGAACAGGATGTTCCGCTCGGCCGCGTCGAACACCGGCGCCACCAGCGTCACGTCCGGCAGGTGCGTCCCGCCGTTGTAGGGCGTGTTGACGCAGTAGACGTCGCCCGGCCGCATCGTCTGCCCACGCAGCCGGATCAGCGTCTTCACCGTCTCGCCCATGGCGCCCAGGTGGATCGGGATGTGCGGTGCGTTGGCGACGAGGCCGCCCGTCGGATCGAACACCGCGCAGGAGAAGTCCAGCCGCTCCTTGATGTTGACGGAGTAGGCCGTGTTCTCCAGCACCGCGCCCATCTGCTCGGCGATCGACATGAAGAGGTTGTTGAACACCTCCAGCATCACGGGGTCGACCTGGGTGCCGACGGCGGCGGTGCGCGCCAGCGCCACGGCGCGGCGCGCGATCAGGTGGCCGCGGGCGTTGATCTCGGCGCGCCAGCCCGGCTCGATCACGTTCGTCCCGGTCTTCTCCAGGATCGTCGCCGGTCCCTCGACCACGTCGCCCGGCTGGAGCGTGGCCCGGTCGTAGATCGGCACGTCCGCCCAGCCGCCCTGCCCCGCCCCCTGGCTCGCGAGATACATCGGCCGGTGCGCCACCGGCTCCGGCGGCCCGACGCGGGTACCGGGCGGCAGTTCGGGTTCCTCCGCCGTGTCGGTCTCGCCGATCACCTCGACGGCAACCGCCTCGACGGTGTGGAGCTTACCCTCCATGACGAAGCCGTAGCGCTGGCGGTGGGCCTCCTCGAAGGCTGCGATCAGCGCGGCGACGGCCGCCGCCGCCTCGGCGTCTTCGGGGAACGCCACGATCAGCGGCGCATCGGTGCCCTGATAGCGCAGGTGCACGCGGCGCTCGACGCGGATGCGCGTCTCGGGCACGCCCTGGCGGCGCATCTCGACGCGGCCGTCCTCGGCCAGCGCCTCCATCTGCGCCACCAGCTCCGGCACCACCTCGGGTGCCAGCACCGCCTCCACCGCCTGCTCGCGCAGCGCGCGCAGGTCGGCGAGGCCCATGCCGTAGGCCGACAGCACGCCGGCCAGCGGGTGGACGAAGACCGTCGTCATGCCCAGCGTGTCGGCGATGGCGCAGGCGTGCTGGCCGCCGGCCCCGCCGAAACAGCAGAGCGCGTAGCGCGTGACGTCGTAGCCGCGCCGGATCGAGATCTCCTTGATGGCGTTGGCCATGTTCTCGACGGCGATCCGCAGGTAGCCGGCTGCGACTTCCTCCGCGGTGCGGGCGTCGCCGCTCGCCGCCTCGATCTCGTCGCGCAGTGCCGCGAACCGGTCGCGGACCACGTCGGCGTCGAGCGGCTCGTCGCCGCCCGGCCCGAACACGCGCGGGAAGAAGTCCGGCTGCACGCGGCCGAGCATCACGTTCGCGTCGGTCACGGTCAGCGGTCCGCCGCGCCGGTAGGACGCGGGACCGGGATTGGCGCCGGCGGACTCCGGACCGACGCGATAGCGGCTGCCGTCGAAGAACAGGATCGAGCCGCCGCCGGCCGCCACAGTGTGGATCTGCATCATCGGCGCGCGCATTCGCACCCCGGCGACACGCGTGTCGAAGGCTCGCTCGTAGGCGCCGGCATAGTGGGACACGTCGGTCGAGGTGCCGCCCATGTCGAAGCCGATGATCCGGTCGAACCCGGCCATGGCGCTGGCCCGCGCCGCCCCGACGACGCCGCCGGCCGGCCCGGAGAGGATCGAATCCTTGCCCTGGAAGAAGTGCGCGTCGGTCAGGCCGCCGTTCGACTGCATGAACATCAGCCGCACGGGATCGGGACCATCGGCACCGAGTTCGCCCGCGACGCGGTCGACATAGCGGCGCAGGATCGGCGACAGATAGGCGTCGACCACGGTCGTGTCGCCGCGCGACACCAGCTTCATCAGCGGGCTGGTCTGGTGGCTGGCGGAGACCTGGGTGTAGCCGATCTCACGCGCGATCGCGGCGACCCGCGCCTCGTGCGCCGTGTGGCGATAGCCGTGCATCAGGACGATGGCGACGGCCCGATAGCCCTCTGCGAAGGCCGCCTCGAGATCGGCGCGGACGGCCGCTTCATCCAATGGCCGGATCGTCTCGCCGTGCGGCCCCAGCCGCTCGTCCACCTCGATCACGCGGCCGTAGAGCATCTCCGGCAGCTCGATCTTGCGGACGAACAGCTTCGGCCGGTTCTGGTAGCCGATCCGCAGCGCATCGCCGAACCCGCGCGTGATCGCCAGCAGGGTGCGCTCGCCCTTGCGCTCCAGCAGGGCGTTGGTCCCGACGGTGGTGCCCATCTTGACCGCGTCGATGGCCGCCGCCGGCAGTGCCTCTCCCGGCGCCACGCCCAGGATCTCGCGGATGCCCTGGGTGGCGGCGTCGGCGTAGCGCTCGGGGTTCTCCGACAGCAGCTTGTGCGTGTGGAGGGTGCCGTCCGGCGCGCGCGCCACGACGTCGGTGAAGGTACCGCCCCGATCGATCCAGAACTGCCAACCGTCGGGCATCGAAACCCCTCCCCTGTCTGAACCGGACCGAACTCACGCCGCCTGGGACGGAGACCGGGTCACCCTTCCTCGGACGCGCCCGCCGGCGGACCGGCCATGCCGAGGGCATGCATGTAGAGGTCGAGCAGCGCCTCCTGCTCGTCGCGATCGGACGCGTCCATCTTCCTGATCTTCAGGATCTGGCGCATCGTCTTCACATCGAAGCCGTTGCCCTTCGCCTCGGCGAAGATGTCCTTGATGTCGGAGGCGAGGCCGGCCTTCTCCTCCTCCAGCCGCTCGATCCGCTCGATGTAGGAGCGGAGCTGTTCCGCGGTGATGCCGTGCACGTCCGTCATGCGCTCTCCTGAACCGTCCCTGGCCCGCTCGCGGGCGCGCGACCTTATTCAGCGGCGCAGGACCGTGCAACATCGGCCTGCCGCCGTCGCGTCACGAACGCCGTCAGAGCGGGAAGACGAGGCAGGTCGTGGTCCCGTGCGCCAGCAGCTTGCCCCCGGCATCCAGCAGGCGGCCCTCGGCCGTGCCGGCCGTGCGACCCACGTTCAGGATCGTCCCCTCCGCCCGCACCAAGCCGGTCGTCTCGCGGACGGCGCGGATGAACGTCACCTTGAACTCCAGGGTCGTGTAGCCGCGCCCCGCCGGGAGCATCGTGTGCACCGCGCATCCCATGCAGGAATCCAGCAGGGTCGCGATCCAGCCGCCGTGCACGCTTCCCAGCGGATTGTAGTGGTCGAACCGCGGCGTCCCCGCGAAGACGGCCCTCCCCTTGCCGACCTCGACCAGAGAGAAGCCCAGTAGCGCCGTTATGGGTGGCCCTGGCAGACGCCCCTCGGCCATCCCGCGCAACAGTTCGAGGCCGCTCGTCGCCTTGAAGATGTCCGGCGGCACCAATCCGACCGTCCCATCATCCGCCATCTCGATCCCGCTCCAGTCCCGCGTCGCTCGCTTGCGAGGAAGGTACAGTGCATATACACTCTTCGACAAGGATGGAACGGACACGATCATGACCAGCCGGGAACCGACGGACGCGCCGCGTGGCGATGGCGGCAGCCTGTGCACGTGCTTCGCGCTGCGCCGGGCGACCCGGCGGGTGACCCAGATCTACGACCGGCACCTGCAGCCCACGGGCCTGCGGATCACCCAGTACGGCCTCCTCGCCCGGCTGCGCGGCGGACCGCTGCACATGACCGAGCTCGCCGAGCGGATGGGCATGGACCGCACCACCCTGACCCGCAACCTCCGCCCGCTGGAGCGCATGGGCTACGTCGCCATCGACCCCGGCGAGGACAAGCGCACCCGCTCGGTCGCGATCACGGCCGCCGGCCGCACCGCGGCGGCAGAGGCCCTGCCCTACTGGAAGGACGCGCAGGCGTCGGTCCGGGACGCGCTGGGCACGGCGCTCACCGACGATCTTCACGGATTGCTCGATCGGGCCTTCGCCGGACTGCCGGCGGAGTAGCAGCCGTGCGAGAGGGGCGGATTGACGCCGACTTTGCGACGATATACGTGCATATGCACCCTCAGGAGACAGACCATGCCCGCTGAGCAGGCGACCATGACCGCATCCCGCCCGCTCCCGAAAGCGGCACCCCCGGGGGTGGCCGCGACGCGCCGCGCCGCCATGACCCGCCGGCTCCTCGACGCGCCGATCGCGCCGACCCTCCTCGGCCTCGCGGCGCCGAACGTCGTCGCCGTCGCCGCCCAGACGGCCGTGAGCATGGCCGAGGCCTGGTACGTCAGCCGGCTCGGTATCGACTCCCTTGCCGGCCTGGCGCTCGTGTTCCCGCTGGTCACGATGATGCAGATGATGTCGGCGGGGGCGATGGGCGGCGGCGGCGCCTCCGCCGTGGCGCGTGCCCTCGGCGGCGGCGATACGGCGAAGGCCGAGGCCCTCCTCCTGCACATCATCGTCATCGCGGCCGGCATGGCCGCGCTGTTCTCCGTCGTCATTCTGGGCTTCGGACGGATCTTCTTCGGAGCCCTGGGCGGCCGCGGCGCGGTCCTCGACCAGGCACTCGCCTATTCGGGCGTGATCTTCTCGGGTGCGATCGCCGTCTGGGTGATGAACATGCTGGCCTCCGCGATCCGCGGCTCCGGCAACATGCTCATACCGGCCAGCGTCATCCTCAGCGTGGCGGCCGTCCAGGTCGCACTCGGCGGTGCGCTCGTCCTCGGGATCGGGCCCTTTCCGCAGCTCGGCATCGCGGGCGCCGGTGCGGCCCAGGTCATCGCCTTCGGCCTCGGCGGGGTGTTCCTGATCGCCTACCTGCGCAGCGGCGCCGCCGGCCTGACCCTCCGCCTTCGCGGCGTCCGCCTGCAATGGGCGCTGTTCCGCGAGATCCTCAGGGTCGGCCTGCTGGCGTGCATATCGGCGCTGCTGACCTGCGTGACGATCATCGTCGTCACCGGCCTGGTCGCGCGCTTCGGCGCGGCCGCCCTGGCCGGCTACGGAATCGGCGCACGACTGGAGTTCCTGCTGATCCCCATCGTCTTCGGGATCGGGGCGGCGCTCACCGCGATGGTCGGCACCAATGTCGGTGCGGGAAACTGGCCGCGGGCGCGCCGCGTCGCATGGACGGGTGCGGCCATCGCCGGCGCGGTCGTCGGCGCGATCGGCCTGACGGTCGGCCTGTGGCCCGACCTCTGGATCGGCATCTACACCCGGGATCCCGGCGTGCTCGACGCCGGGCGGACCTACCTGCGGATCGTCGGCCCCGCCTATGTCTTCTTCGGGTTCGGCATGGCCCTTTATTTCGCCTCCCAGGGTGCCGGCCGCATGCGATGGCCACTGATCGGCGGCGTCCTCCGCCTCGTCGTGGCCATCGGCGGCGGCTGGCTGGCATCGTCCGTCTTCGGCCTCGACGGCCTGTTCGTCGCCGTCGCGATCGGCATGGTCCTCTTCGGCACCGTCATCGCCGGCTCCATCGCCCTCGGCACCTGGCGAGACTGAGCGGCGCTGGCGCGATCCTTGCTGCGGCACGGGCATCACCGCCTCGCCGGTGGCGGGCGGCACCGCGCAGCACGGGAGCCGTGCCATGAGCCGACAGATCGAGATCGCGCCGAACTGGCGCCGCGACGCCGCCGAACGCGGCATCCTCATCCGCCCGCTGTCGCCCGGGATCGGCAGCGAGGTCACATGCCTCGACCTGACCACACTGTTCGATTCCGAAGTGCTGGCGCTGCTCCGCACCGCCTGCGCCGAACGGGCGGTCCTGGTCTTTCGCGGGTGGCAGGGGATATCGGAGGAGAAGCTCACCGCGCTCGCCGCGGCCATGGCCACGCGTCGCAAGGGCGACGCCTGCATCTCCCTGGTGCACACGGTCGGCGTCCCCCTCAGTTTCGGCGAGACTCGCTTCGTCGACGGAACCGCGGCGTATGAAGCGCTGCCTGAGGCGTTGCGGCACGAATTGGCCGCCGCGGAAGCGGGCGTCGCGCGGCCGCTCGTCCGGGCGCACGACCCGTCGGGCCGCCCCTGCGTCGATATCGTGGGCACGAATCTGCGCAGCCTGGAGGGGCTGCCGAAAATTCAGGCAAACAATCTCGGGGCGGCGCTCGACGCCCATATTCTGCGCAGGCGTCTCGCCTACACCCACTATTGGCGCGAGGGCGACGTCCTGCTGGTCGAGGATCGCTGCCGCATGCATTCGGCGCGCCCCCCCGTCCCGAGGCCGAACCCTGTCCGCGGCATCGCGCGCGCAGAATCTGTCGGCCGCCTCGCCCCCCAGGCCGTCTGACCGGAGGCATAGCCCCGCCGCCGACCGGGGGCTGCGGCGGAGGCCCGTCCGTGCGAAGATCGCGGCCGGTGCACGCGGTACGGGATCCGCCCATGACGACGATCGAGTTCTTCTTCGACTATTCCAGTCCCTGGACCTATCTCGCCTTCGACAGGATCGAGGCGGTCGCCGCGGACGTGGGGGCCGAACTGGTATGGCGGCCCTTCGTGGTCGGCGGCGTCTTCAATGCGGTGAATCCCAGCATCTACCAGCGGCGCGAGAACCCGATCCCGGTCAAGGATGCCTATTACCGCAAGGACATGACCGACTGGGCCGAACTCCAGGGCATCACGATCGGCCACCCGCCGGTCTTCCCGGTCAACAGTGTGAAGGCCCTGCGCGGCGCGTTCCTGGCGATCGAGGAAGGCCTGATCGTCCCCTATTCCCGCGCCGTGTTCTCGGCCTACTGGACGGACCTGCGCGACATCAGCAAGGACGACGTGCTGACCGATATCGTCGGGCGGGTCGGCATCGAGCCCGCCCGCTTCTTCGAATACATCGCCCGCCAGGACACGAAGGACCACCTGCGGTCCGTTACGGACGAACTGATCGCCCGCGGCGGCTTCGGTTCGCCGACGATGTTTGTCGACGGCACCGACATGTATTTCGGCAACGACCGGCTCGACCTGATCCGCGACCTCCTGCGCAAGCGCGCCGGCGCCGCCTGAGAAGCCGGCTCGGCCCGTTAGCCGGCTCCCGTGGAGCCGTCTAGCGGCGTCCGCGGGCCTTGCGCGCGGCGTAGCGGGCGTCGCGGATGGCCTTCCGTTCGATATCGTGCTCCAGCTGGCGCTGGCGCTCGGCTTCCTTCTCCGCCTTCTCCGCCTCGATCGCGGCCAGGCGGGCCTGTTCCGCGGCGGCACGCTCCTCGGCCTTGCGCGCCTCCTCGGCCTGTCGTGCCGCCTCACGCTCGGCGGCACGCGCCTCGCGCGCCTCGGCGATCCGGCGCCGCTCTTCCTGACGCTCGGCGAAGTTCGGATCGTTCTGAGGCGCGCTCGCCCGCGCCTTCTCCAGCAGCGCCCGCTTGGCCTTCGCCTGCTCGCCAAGCCGGTCTTGCAAACTGGGTTCCCTACCCTTCATCTCCACGAACCTCTTATCACTCAATAAACTGCTGACCCCGCAAAGTGGGGTCTCGGCGGCTCCGGTTAAACGCTGTCGTGCTACGCCGTGTCCAGGTGGGCGGTATTCCTATGCCCGCGTTACCCGCGGTTCGGCGGAGCGGATGCCGGCCCGACTAGGCAGGAATGTCCCGCCCGCCCGGCAAAAAATTCCCGGCCGGAAGCTGCCTCCCGGCAAAATCTGCCCGGCACGGGCTGCCGCATCCGCAGAAAACCGCCATTCCTCGGGTTGGCACAGACGGTGCTTCCAGAGAGTGTCCCCCGGATGCCCGGAGGACGGAGGCGAAAGCCTCACGCGGCAGGATGCCGGCTCACATTCCAGGAAGGAATCTATCATGGGTCTCAATATCGTTTCCAACTACGCCGCCAACGTTGCGCACCGCAACCTGACGGCGACGGACGCCCAGGCGACCTCTTCGCTCGCGAAGCTGTCGTCCGGTACCCGCGTCGTGTCGGCGAAGGACGACGCGGCGGCCATGGCCATCGGCTCGCGGATCAGCTCCGAAGTCGCTGGCCTGAAGCAGGCGAGCGTCAACGCCGGTCAGGCAGCCTCCATGCTGCAGATCGCCGACGGCGCGATGGGCAAGACCTCCGACATTCTGACCCGCATGAAGACTCTGGCGGTTCAGGCCGGTTCGGACCAGCTCGGCGACACCGAGCGCGCCATGCTCGACACCGAGTACCAGTCGCTGGTCAGCGAAGTCGACCGTATCGCCGGCTCGACCACGTTCAACGGCCAGAGCCTGGTCGCGGGTCAGGCAGCGACCGAACTCAACACGGGCACGCTCGGCACCAGCCTCGAGGCGGCCGACGGCTTCGCCAAGATCGAGTTCAACCCTGATGTCGGTGCCGCCAGCTTCACCGTCGCGTACGACGACGATGCGACCGGCACGGGCGTCCTGACCGTCACCAACACGACGACGGGCGAAAGCCAGGGTATCGATCTCGAACTCTCCGGTGCCGGCGCGATCGCCGCGAATTCCGAGCGTACGATCGACTTCAGCCAGCTGGGTGTCAGCATTACGCTGAACTCGGCCTTCGCCGATACCGACATCACCGCGACCAACACCATGGACTCGGTGGTGAACGCGGCGGCGGACTCCACGTTCAACTTCAAGATCGGTGCCGGCACGACGGCGAACGACACGGTGGCGATCACGATCGGCGCAACGACGTCGAACGCTCTCGGCCTGACGGGTACCGACATCACCACCTCCGCCAACGCCGATACGGCGCTGGACGCGATCAACGGCGCCATCGACGACATCAACACCAAGCGTGCGAATGTCGGTGCGTCGCAGAACCGGCTCGAGTTCGCTGCCGCCAACCTGGCTTCGACCATCGAGAACCAGGAAGCGGCTCGCAGCTCGCTGCTCGACCTCGACGTGGCGGCTGAGATGACGAAGTTCACCAGCAAGCAGATCCTGATGCAGGCCGGCGTCTCCATGCTGGCCCAGGCGAACCAGATGCCCCAGAACATGATGCGTCTGTTCGGCTGATCCGGACTCGAAGGAGGAGGGCTTTCCGCTCTCCTCCTTCACCTTCCCGCATATCGGCGACCTCATCGGTCGCCCGCTCGGGTTCGGGCGGGGCGTGTAAGGAAATGTTTACCTCGGACGGGGTATCCAAGGCATCCGCCCGCACTGTTTGCGCCGGCACGCCGACCCAACCGAGCCGCTGGGAGCAGCGACGATGGCCGACACGACCCTCAACAGCCTCGTCATAAGCAATTCAGGCCGCGTGTCCTTCTCCGGACTGGGTTCGGGAATCGACTTCCAGGCCACGGTCGATGGTCTCATTGCCGCCAAGCGCATCCCGGTCGACCGGCTCGAAGCCCAGATCGAGACGAACCAGACCAAGATCACCGCCTATCAGGAGCTGCGCAGCCAGCTCACCGTCCTTCAGGACTCGCTCAAGAACCTGTACGGCGCGGTCACAGTCGACTCCTCGCGCAACATCTTCGAGGCGAAACAGGCTTTCGCGAGCGCCAGCCGCACCGACGGCCAGTCCGCCTCGAACCCCGCCAACCTGCTGGGCGTGACGGTCAACAACAAGGCCGCCGTCGGCAAGCACACGATCGAAGTCGTACAGACCGCAGCCTCGCACCGGATCGGAAGCGGCGCCTTCACCAGCGCGACGCAGGATCTCGGCACGGCCCGCGGTCAGGCGGCCAACTCGATCTCGGGCAGCATCGAGATCGGCGGCGTGGCGATCGACGTTCTCGCGACCGACACGCTGCAGAGCCTCGTCGACCGCGTCAACAACGCCAACAAGGGCACAGGCGCTACCGGCGTATCCGCCAGCGTTGTGAAGGTCTCCGAGACCGAAAGCTACATGGCGCTGACGGTCGACAAGGCCGGCCAGAGCCTCGGCACGGACATCGCCCTCGGCGATCCGGACGGGGTGCTCGAGCAGCTCGGCGTCCTGAACGGCGGCGCCATCGACAACGAGTTCCAGGCGGCGCGCAAGGCACAGTTCTATGCAGACGGGATCGTCGATCCCGTGACGAAGCAGCCGCTGCTCATCGAGCGCGACAGCAACACCATCAGCGACCTGTTCGGGGGCGTGACCCTCAGCCTCTACCAGGCCGAGCCGGGCACGACGATTTCCATCGACGTCGATCGCAACCTGACCGAAGCGAAGAGCGCCATCACGGGGTTCGTCGACGCCTACAACTCGGTGCGCAGCTTCCTGAACCTGCACCTCGACACCGACGCCAGCACGGGCGAACCGCGCGAAGACGCGACGCTATTCGGCTCGACCACGCTGGCCGACATCGAGACGCGGCTGTCGCGCATCGTCGGCAGCGGCGCGCAGGGCACCAGCTCCGCCTTCAGCGTCCTGGCGCAGATCGGCGTCGGGTTCGTCAACAACAACGCGCTGGCCGATCCGCTCGCCGCCAACACGCTGACCATCGACAACGAGAAGCTGGACGAGTCGCTGATCGGCGACATCGACAACGTCAAGAAGATGTTTTCTTTCGACTTCGCCTCGTCGACGCCGCAGGTCTCGATGCTGGGCTTCAACGGCAACACGACCTACAAGGCCGACGGTTACAAGCTCAGCGTCGACTGGGACGAGGTCACCGGCACGATCGCCTCCGCGACGATCGACGGAGAGGCGGCGACGATCGACGGACGTCGCATCTCCATGGAGAGCGGCGGCGCCAAGGGGCTGTCGCTGTATTTCAACGGCGGTTCGGACATGGCCGACGTGGACCTCGACTTCAGCGTCGGGATCGGCGCGAGCATGTTCTTCGAACTCGACAACCTCCTGAACGCACAGACGGGGCTCGTGGAGACCGAGATATCGGCGCTCACCACGGGCAACGAGCAGAAACAGACGCGCGTCGAGGAGATGACGGTTCGCCTGGACCTTCAGCGCGAGACGCTCCTGGCGAAGTACCTCGCCATGGAAACGGCGCTGACGTCGATGAACCAGACCATCGAGAATCTGAAGCAGATGACCGAGTCCATGTTCAGCGATAATTAACCAGATCGGTCCATCCTCCGATAGCACATCGCCGGGGAGACAAGACGTGCATCAGGCCTCAGTCGCCTATCAGACGCAGCAGATCATGACGGCGCCGCCGGTAAAGCTGGTCGCGATGCTCTACGAGCGCGCCATTCGCGCCCTGCGCGACTCCTTGCGCGCCATCGAAGCGGGCAATGTCGAGCTGCGCTTCCTGAACGTCGAGAAGGCGTCGGAAATCATCGTGCACCTCGCCGGGACGCTCGACACCGAGCGCGGCGGGGAGGTCGCGGCCAACCTGTCTCGCCTGTATGTCTTCATGCTGCGCCGTCTTTCCGACGTGAACCTGCGAAACGACGCGCAGGCCGCCCGGGATGTGATCGGCCTGCTCGAGCCTCTGGCCGAATCGTGGCGCGAACTGGCCCGCGGTGCGCCCGAGGCGAGTTCCACGCTGTCGCCCGTCACGCCGTCCGCACAGCCGCGCGGCCTCGCCGTTTCCGCCTGATCATCCGGCGTCTTCTCCCCTGAACCCCCGGGTCGCAAGATCCGGGGGTTTTCGATTCCGCCGGCCGAGCAGCTGCCGCGCGTCCTCTCCCGGATATCCCCGGCCGGATCGGCCGGCGCCCGATGGCTTCTGGTGGTGGTTCCTCCCTACGCTCCCGCGGCCGCCTCGCCGAAGACCGCCGCGCGCCACGTTGTCGATCAGGAACATAGTCCCTACATGCGGATCCCCGCGGTGCGGGGATCGCTGTCGCACATCGTGAAGACGTCGAAGGGGCTCGCCGCCGGGGCCGTCGCCCTGCGTCCGCCGCGCTGCGCTCCACCATGAAAGGGAAGGAAAGGGAATGAACAGGGATCGGCACGCCACCAGGCGGGGGCCGACGGCAGCCTTGGAACCGGTACCGCCTGACGCATCAGGGAAATCACGGCCGCGGAAAGCGTCCTCAGCACATTTTAACAACTAAATCAATGTGTTAATCGACTTTTACAAACGATCGATCGGCTGCCGTGGGCTCGAACGGGCGCCACTTGGCTCGAATTGGCCTGAATTGGCCCCTGCCTGGCCCCGCATTGGCCCCTCGGGCCCCGGCAACTTTCGGTCCTGTCCGTAGGACCCGGCTGCTCCGCATATCGATCAGCCCGAAGCCGGCGCAACGCAGCCCAAGAGGGTCCGGACGCGGCGGCGGCACGCGGCGATCGAGCCGATCCGACCCGGCATTTACCACCACATCCCTTCCTCCTGCCCGGCAGTCTTTGCCGGATCACCCCGTCATTCTTTCCGGGCGCCCTGGGGCAGCGCGCACCACAGAAGACAAATTTCTCTATCAAATCAGTCTATTATCATCTGGCACAGCCGCTGGCCCACCCCTTGCTCTCTCAGATGCGATCGTTCCAGGTCCGCAGCACGGCGATGCCGGGCAGCATCCGGAAGGCGGCTCGGCAATCCCGCCGGGAAGCGTTTGCAGGAGTAGAAGTCAATGGCACTCAACATGGTCAGCAACTACGCTGCCAACGTTGCACATCGCAACCTGGCGGCGACCGACATGCAGGCGACGGCGTCGCTCGCCAAGCTGTCGTCCGGCACCCGCGTCGTGTCGGCGAAGGACGACGCGGCGTCGATGGCGATCGGCTCGCGCCTGAACGCCGAGATCCAGGCGCTCCGCCAGGCCACCGTCAACGCCGGACAGGCTGCATCGATGATGCAGATCGCCGACGGCGCCATGGCGCGCACGTCGGACATCCTGACCCGCATGAAGACCCTGTCCGTGCAGGCCGGCTCGGATCAGCTGGGCGACGTCGAGCGCGGGATGCTGCAGACCGAATACTCCGCCCTGCTGTCCGAGATCGACCGCATCGCCTCGGCCACCACCTTCAACGGCAAGACGCTTGTCGCCGGGTCGGCCGCGACCGAGTTGGCCACGCTGGGTGTGGATCTGACCGCCGCCGACGGCTTCGCACAGTTCCAGTTCGACCCGAGCGTCGGCGCAGCGAGCTTCACCGTGGCCTACACCACGGCCGACAACGTGATGACCATCACGAACACCACCACCGGCGAGAGCCAGGGCGTCACGCTGCCCACCGCCGGCGCCATCCCGATCAACGAAACCGAGACCATCGATTTCAGCCAGCTCGGCGTGAAGCTCACGCTGAACTCCGCCTTCGACAAGACCGCGAACTCCGGTGCCGGCAACGTCGTCACCACGGCCGTCAACGCGAACGCCAACACCAGCTTCGACTTCAAGATCGGTACCGGCACCACGGCCAACATCGACACGCTGACGATCACCATCGGCGCCGCCACCGCGAACGCCCTGGCACTCGACACCACCAGCATCGGCACGTCGGCCAATGCCAACATCGCGCTCGACGCGATCAACCTGGCCATCGACTCGCTGAACACGTCCCGTGCCGGCATCGGCGCCTCGCAGAACCGTTTGGAGTTCGCCTCGTCGAACCTCGCCTCGACCATCGAGAACCAGGAGTCGGCGCGTTCGAACCTCCTCGACCTCGACGTGGCGTCGGAGATGACCTCGTTCACCAGCAAGCAGATCCTGATGCAGGCCGGCGTGTCGATGTTGGCACAGGCGAACCAGATGCCGCAGAACCTGCTGAAGCTCCTGGGCTGATGCCGGCACCGCAGCAGACGTCGCAAAGGAGGGCCATTAAATGAACGAGTTCGACTTCGACCCGGGCCGCGTGATGTCCGCGGCCCGCCCGTCGCAGATGGTGGTCATGCTGTACGAGGAGACACTCGTGTCGCTGGACCGGGCGGTGGATGCCGTGGAGCGGGGCGACCTGGCGGCGCGGAACAGGCATGCGCGGCGCGCGGCCGACATCATCGACCTGTTGTACGGCTGTCTCGACATGCAGCGCGGCGGGGCGCTGGCCGCCAACCTCGCCAGCCTCTACCGCACCGTGCTCGGCCGCCTGGTCCTGTTCAACGCGGGACGCGACGGAACCGCGGGACGAGAAGCGATCGGTCTGCTCGCTCCGTTGCTCGATGCTTGGAAGACCGTGGACCGAGGTGCGGATCGAGCCGCCGCGGCGGCCTGATCCAATCCCCCGTCCCGCCATCCGGCGAGACACGGGGTGCTGATGCAGCGGAGGGAGCGGCCCAACCGCCCCTCCCGCAGCCCGCACCGACCAACCACCCCTTGGACCAAGTTTGGGCAGGTAGCCGAAACATGCTTGCGCCGATCGCAGTACAGCCCCCATCCGCGACCGAGGCACCACGCTCCCAGACGAGCGACGCCAAGGCGAACAAGGGCAAGTTTTCCGACATTCTGGAAGGCGTCCAGTCCCGAGACCGGACACGCTCCCGCGATGTCGCGGAGGCCGAGGAAACCGGCGGGCGCGAAGCCAAGATCGACCAACCGTCGGCTGTCGCCGCGATGTTCATGCAGGCACCGCCGGAAGGCACTCTGAAGCTGCAGCCGGAGGCATCCGCCGAAGCCGAACAGGCATTGGTCGCGACGGCCGAAGCTGTTGCAGGTGACGTTGACGCCATGCAGGGAGACCTGTCGACCGACGCCGCCGCCACGGGCGCCGACAGCGGCAACGAGTTCTCAGACCTGATCGACACGCCGCAGGCAGAGACGGACGACGGTGCGGCCACGGACGCCGACGCCGCACAGGAGATAGAGAGCAAGCTCCGCCTGGGCCGAGACGGTCAGGGCGCCGGGAGCGAGGCGGACAAGATGGGCGCCGGCAGCACCGACACGGCGGACGCACAGGCGACGGACGATCTGCTCGCCGACCCCCGCGCCGCGGCGCCGCAGCAGCCCAGCCAGGCGCAGGATGGGACGCGTCCGGGAGCCCATCCGCTCGACATGCACCACATGCAGGCCGACGCCAAGCCGGTGAGCGCGCAACTTCCTGCAGCGCAGCCGCAACCGGCCACTCAGGCGGTGCAGGTCCCGCTCGACGGCGTCGCCGTCCAGATCGCCAAGGCCGCGACCGATGGCATCGATCGTTTCCGGATCGAGCTGCATCCTGCATCGCTCGGCGGCATCGACATCTCTCTCGAGATCAGCCGCGACGGCCGCGTCGATGCAGTCGTCCGGGCCGACCGCCCGGAAACGCTGGAGCTGCTGCAGCGCGATGCGCGCCAGCTCGCGCGTGCGCTTCAGGATGCCGGCCTCCAGGCCGACAGCGGCAGCTTCGCGTTTCAGCGCCGCGACGAGGACGGTCGGCAGCCATCGCTCTTCGCTCGGTCCAACGGCCCTGCGAGCACCGGCTCGGAAGAGCGTGGCTTAGCGATCGATACGATCTACCGGACGATCCGCCCCAGCGGCGTCGACCTCCGCGTCTAGAAGGACCGCAACGATGACGAGCGTCGACTCCTTGACCAACACTCCCGTGGCCTCGGCCACGACCCAGGCTACCACGACGAAGGACGGCTCTATTGCCGGCGACTTCGACCGGTTCCTGCTGCTGCTCACGACGCAGCTGCAGAACCAGGACCCGCTCTCGCCGATGGACGCGACCCAGTTCACGACGCAGCTGGTCCAGTTCAGCCAAGTCGAGCAGTCGGTGAACATGAACAAGTACCTGTCCGACTTGGTCGACCTCCAGATCAGCGACCAGATGCAGTCGGCCTTCGGCTATGTGGGCCAGACGGTCGACGTGCTGAGCGACGAGGTACCGCTGCAGGATGGACAGGCCGAACTTTTCTATGCGGTCTCAGGCAAGCCCACCGCCGTCGCACTGCAGATCCTCGACGCCAATGGAAAGACGGTGCGGACGATCGCCGGGACGACCGATACCGGAATCCAGCGCATCGAGTGGGACGGCCGCGACTCCAGCGGCAATACCCTCAAGGACGGGACCTACACGCTGAAGCTCGTTGCCGAGGATGCCGACGGTGTGACCCTGTCGGCGCAGACCGGGTACACCGGCGGGGTAAGCGAGGTGACCAACGTCAACAGCCAGATGCAGCTCAACGTGAATGGGCTGCAGATCCCCATGACGGAAATCGTCGCGGTGCGTAAGACCGCCGCCGAAGACGTCTGAGAGACATCGTCCACGCAGGCCCTCGCGTTTCCGCGACCAGGTAGGATGGAGCCAAAGGCATGAGCCTCTACAGCGCTATGTATTCCGGTGTTTCCGGTCTTTCCGCCCAGAGCACGTCGCTCGGGATCATTTCGCAGAACATCGCGAACGTGAATACCGTTGGCTACAAGGGCAGCCGCGCCGAGTTCTCCTCGCTCGTCACCGGCCACTGGAACGGCGGGCTCGACGCATCGGCGGGCGGAGTCAAGGCAACCGCCGGCAGCCTGATCCGCCAGCAAGGCCTTCTGCAGGCCACCGGATCGGGGACCGACCTCGGAATCTCCGGAGAGGGCTTCTTCATCGTCAATTCCGCCGTGAGCGACGGCGAGGCGGTCGGCGAGAATCTGTTCACGCGTGCCGGCGCCTTCACGCTGGATGCCAATCGAAATCTGAAGAACACCTCCGGCTATTTCCTCACCGGCTGGCGGACCGATGCTGCGGGCAACTATGTCGGCACCAACGGCAATACCATAACGCCGAACCAGACCAGCTACGCGAACCTGGAGCCGATCAATCTCAGCGGATTGGAGTTCGCCGCCCAGGGGACGACGAACGTCAGCCTCGCCGCGAACATGCCCGCGAACGCCAAGGTCGGCGACACCTATGAGACGCCGGTCGAGTTGTTCGACGCGGTGGGCACCTCGCATCAGTCGACTCTGACATGGCTGAAGGTCGATACGATCGCCTCGACCGGACAGCTCAGTGCCGCACAGTCACCGACCAGCGTCGTCCGCAGCGTCACCGATGCCGACGGCAACGTTCACGACCTGAACCTCACCTACACGCGGAACGCGGCCAACGACTGGAGCCTGACTGCGAGCACTGCGGACGGCACCGTGCAGGGAGGCCCGATCGCACTCGCGTTCGACGCCGAAGGCAACCTGACCACACCGGCCGATGCCGAGATCTCGGTCGACTGGACGGGCGATACGACCGACAGCGTGCTGCGCCTCGATCTCTCCGGCCTGACCCAGGTGGCGACTGGTGCTGCCACGGTCGCGGCAGAACTCAACCCTGCCGGGGCGTCGTGGAAGCTCTCGGTCGCGACCGATGATGCTGCGGATACGCTCACCGGCGGCGCCAGCACCTATGTCACGTTCAACAAGGACGGCACGCTCGCAGGCCCCAGCACGCATACGTTCGGGATCGATTGGGCTGACTCCACCACCATGGCCGCCGACAGCAGCATCACGCTCAATTTCGCCTCTCCGAACGGAAGCGGCGGCATGGGCAGTTTCGGTGAATCCTACAGTGTGGGCTCGGTGAACCAGGACGGGATTGCCTTCGGTGCCTTCTCCGGCGTCAGCGTCGGCAATGACGGGCTGGTCGTCGCCCTCTTCGACAACGGCCAGTCGCGCCCCGTCTACCGGATCCCGCTCGCCCGCTTCGCGAGCCCTGAGAACCTCGCCATCCGCGACGGCAATGCCTACCAGATGACGAACGCCTCCGGCGGCATGTTCCTCAGCGCCTCCGGCGAAAACGGAGCCGGAGCCGTCACGGGGGGGACTCTCGAATCGTCCACCGTCGATCTGGCTGGGGAATTCACCAGCATGATCACGACACAGCGGGCCTACTCCGCCAACGCCACCATCATCCGCACGGCGGATGAAATGCTGCAGGAACTGTCTCAGTTGAAGCGATGACACTCTAGGAAGTTTGGGGCGCGGCGCCCATCGCCGCTGATTGCTTTTTAGGCAAATCGTCGCTGTTAACCCTGGGACTTAGGTAATCATTCACCCGTGTCGCCTACTCTCGCATGCAGCACGTAGCTCTTCACGAGGTCTGAGACAGGCATGTCCGGAGAAACCGACAAGGCGGCGCGGGTGATCGGCCCGAGCGGAGACCCTCTTACGATCAGCAATCTGCCGCCGGCGGACACCAAGCGATGGGTGATCCGCCGCAAGGCGGAAGTCGTCGCCGCGGTTCGCGGCGGCCTGCTGAGTCTTGAAGAAGCCTGTGAGCGTTACAGGCTGTCCGTGGAGGAGTTCCTCGCATGGCAGCGCCTCATCGAAACGCACGGCTTGCAGGGATTGCGGACGACCCGCGTCCAGACGTACCGGCGCGAGGTCTGCAGCGCATGAGGTGACGCTCCCGGTGGGCAGTTTTTGCCGGGCATTAACGCCTTCTTCACGCTGCCGGCCCTAGCTTCCACGTGCCGGACGAGACCTTTCCGGCGCGTGTTCCTCGGACAGCGGGGCGGCAGGGCCGGTGGCAGCGTTCCTTCAAACGATGGCGAGGCTTGGACCGACACGGCTGGCCGCACTCGGTGCGGTCGGCATCGGCCTCCTCGCCTTCTTCGTATTCATGACGGGCCGCCTCTCGCAGGAGGAAATGGCCATCCTCTACAGCGACCTGGATTCCGCCGACAGCGGCAAGGTCGTCTCAAAGCTCGAGGGGATGAACGTGCCCTACGAGCTCAGCCGTGACGGAACCCGGATCCTGGTCCCGGCGAGCCGCGCCGCACGTCTTCGCATGGCAATGGCGGAGGAAAACCTGATCTCGGGCGGCAGCCTGGGCTACGAGATATTCGACAAGGGCTCGGCCCTCGGCACGACGAGCTTCGCGCAGCGGATCAACCACCTCCGCGCGCTCGAAGGCGAAATCGCCCGGTCGATCCGCACGATCAACAATATCCAGTCGGCACGCGTCCATCTCGTACTGCCGCGGCGGGAGATCTTCAGCCGCGACGCCGATACGCCCAGCGCGTCCATCATCCTGTCGCTCCGTGGTGCGACGCAGTTGCAGCGCCAGGAGGTGATGGCGATCCAGAACCTCGTTGCCTCGGCCGTGCCGAAGCTCAGCACCTCGCGCGTATCCATCATCGACGACCGTGGCAACCTGTTGGCACGCGGCGGCGAGGAGAATGTGGGCTCGCTGGCAGCGGTCACGGCACAGGAGATGCGGACCGCGTATGAGCGCCGTCTCGCGCGCACGGTCGAAGAGTTGCTGGAGCGCTCCCTCGGATTCGGCAAGGTTCGCGCCGAGATCGCGGTGGAGATGGATTTCGACCGCGTGACGACGAACTCCGAGACGTTCGATCCCGAGCAGCAGGTCGTGCGCTCGACCCAGACGATCTCGGACAACAGCCAGTCGAGCGACGGCCAGAAGGACAGCGGCGTCAGCGTCGCGAACAATCTGCCCGATGCGCAGGCCGCCAAGTCGGACAGCGGCCCCACCCGGTCGGAGAAGAACGCCCGCCAGGAAGAGACCGTCAACTACGAGATTTCGAAGACCATCAAGACTCACGTCCGTGAGTCGGGGTCGGTCCGCCGTGTCACGGCGGCGGTGCTCGTCGACGGCCGCAGCGTCACCGACGCAAGCGGCACCACAAGCTACGAGGCACGCTCGCCTGAAGAAATGGAGAAGCTCGCGGCCCTGGTCCGCAGCGCGATCGGCTTCGACGCCGACCGCGGCGACAAGGTCGAGATCGTAAACATGCAGTTCGCCCGTCCCGACGAAATCGGCACCGACGGCACCGACGGCCTGGGCCCGCTGGGCCTGGAAAAGTCCGACATCTTCCGCATCGCGGAGATGGCGCTCCTGGGCATCGTGGGCATCCTTGTCCTGCTGCTGGTCGTACGCCCGCTGATGGCGCGGCTGCTCGATAGCGCTGCGGCACCAGCCGAAGCGATGGGCGAACAGCAGATGCTTATTGCCGGCCAGCCGCAGGCGATGGCGGCCCTGGCCGGCCCTTCTGCCACGGCGATCGTCGGCGAGGTCGACGAGGACGGCGAACCGACGATGACCGAGGAAGGGATGATCGACGTGAAACAGGTCGAGGGTCGGGTCAAGGCCTCCTCCGTGAAGCGCGTCGGCGAAATCATCGAGCGCCACCCCGACGAAGCAGTCGGGATACTTCGCCACTGGATGTACCAGGACGCCTGAGCAGGATAAGCCATGGCCCTCCCCCGCAAAGCGACGGCTCTCGACACGCGCGCCCTGTCCGGCCGCGAGAAGGCTGCGATCATGATGCTGGCAATCGGCGAGGAGAACGCCGGGAAACTGTTCCAGCGCATGGACGACGAGGAGATCAAGGAACTCTCCCAGAACATGGCCAATCTGGGCACGATCCCCGCGTCGCTGGTCGAATCGATCTTCATCGAATTCAGCGAACGGCTGTCGTCCACCGGATCGCTCGTCGGCAGCTATGAGAGCACGGAGCGACTGCTCGGCAAGGTCCTGTCGAAGGACCGCGCCACGGCGATCATGGAAGAGATTCGCGGTCCGGCCGGCCGGACGATGTGGGACAAGCTCAGCAATGTGAACGAAAACGTCCTCGCGAACTATCTGCGCAACGAATATCCCCAGACCGTCGCCGTCGTCCTCTCCAAGATCCGTTCAGAGCATGCCGCGCGGGTCCTGGCACTCCTCCCGGAAACCGAGGCGGTCGACGTGATCATGCGCATGTTGCGGATGGAATCGGTGCAGAAGGACGTGCTCGAAGACATCGAGCGCACGCTGCGCGCGGAATTCATGAACAACCTGGCGCGGACGAGCCGGCGTGACTCGCACGAGACCATGGCCGAGATATTCAACAACCTCGACCGCAGCAGCGAGAGCCGGCTGATGGGCGTTCTCGAGGAGCGCAATCGCGACGCCGCGGAGAAAATCCGCGCGCTGATGTTCACCTTCGAGGATCTCGGCAAGCTCGATGCGGGCAGCGTCCAGACGCTGCTGCGCTCGGTGGAGAAGGACAAGCTGGCGATTGGCCTGAAGGGTGCGTCTGAAACCCTCCGTAAGCTCATCTTCGACAATATGGCCGAGCGGGCCGCGAAGATTCTCAGGGAGGACATGGAAGCGCTCGGGCCGATCCGGCTGCGAGACGTCGACGAGGCGCAGCTCTACATCGTCAACCTCGCTAAGGAGATGGCCACGAAGGGCGAATTGGTCATCGCCGACAGCAAGGGCGACGACGAGCTCGTCTACTAGGAGCGCGCAGATGGCAAGCATCCGCAAATTCCTGTTCGACGTCTCGTTCGACGATGCCGCGAGCGGCGGCTCGCCAGCGGAACCGGAGGTCCAGGACGAGGCACCTCCCCCTCCTCCGACGTACAACGAGGACGAACTCGAGGCGGCACGCGCCGAGGCTCGTGCAATCGGCTACGCCGCCGGCGAACAGGCGGAACGCGGGCGCTCAGAGAGGCTGGCGGCCGAAGCCGTCGCAGAATTGATCGGCCGCCTCGATGTGCTCGCAGAGGACATCTCCGCCATCTCGGCGGCTGCGGAAAGGCGGGCGACGGAGATCGGTCTCGCCGTGGCGCGCAAGCTGGTCCCGGACCTGCTCCGGCGCGAGGGCGCCGGCGAGATCGAGGCGGTGATCCGCACATCGCTGCGCGACATGTTCGAAGAGCCACGCATCGTCCTGCGCGTCTCCGACGCGATGCTCGACCTCGTGAAGGCGCGCGCAGACGCGGTCGCCGGCGAGAGCGGTTTCGACGGGAAGATCGTCATTCTCGCCGAGGAAGGAATGGTTGATGGCGACTGTCGGATCGAATGGGCCGACGGTGGCGTCGAACGCAGCGCAGCGAGGCTGAGTGCACAGATCGAAACCGCGGTGAGCCGGGCTCTATCCGGCGGCGCGGCGACCTCCCGGGGCGAACCCGGCGACCACATCGGCACATGACCGGCGGCAACGCCACTCTGGAGGCTCTGTATGGGCGACAAGGACGGTTTGAATTTGGAAGAACTGCGTAGCGGGACCGGCCTGCCGGCGACGCCCGACGACGATCGCTTCGATCACCCGGAGTCGCGCCTGCACGGAGCGACCGAGCTGGAGGCCGTCTACGACATTCCGGTTCAGATGTCGGCCGTGCTGGGCAAGGCGACGATGCAGGTGAGCCAGTTGCTGAAGCTCGGCCGTGGCGCGGTGGTCGAACTCGACCGCAAGGTCGGTGAGGCCATAGACATCTACGTCAACAACCGGCTCGTCGCCCGCGGCGAAGTGGTCGTGGTGGATGATCGTCTGGGCGTAACGATGACCGAGATCATCAAGTCGGACCGGAGCTGAACACGTGGCGACCGCCCCTGCATCAGCCTCCGCCGACGCCCCCTTGTCGCTGCCCCGCATCGGGCTGCGCACGGGGTTCGACACGGCCACGGTGCTGGGTATCGCCAGTGGGTTCCTGCTGGTCGGTGCCGCCGTTGTGCTGGGAGGATCATCGGTCGCCTTTCTCGATGCGGCGTCCTTCCTGATCGTCGTCGGCGGGACGCTGGGCGTCAGCATCGCCTCCTACAGCTGGACGGAGGTCGGTGCCGCGCGCCGCGTGCTGGGGCGGACGCTCCGCCGCCCGGCGATCGCACCGCGCGATGCCGCCCTGCTCGTCCTCGGCGTCGCCGACAATGCCAGGCGCCGCGGCGTCCTCGCGCTGCAGCCGCTGCTGCCACAGCTGCGCCGGTTCCCGTTTCTGGTCAACGGCCTCGGCTTGATCCTCGACGGATTGGGGATCGGCGAGGTGGAGACCTCGCTGCGACAGGAGATCGAGGCCACCACAGCACGCCACGCGACAGGAGCCGCCTTCATGCGCAAGGCCGCAGAGGTCGCTCCCGCGATGGGGCTGATCGGCACGCTCGTGGGTCTTGTCCAGATGCTTGGCAGACTGGAAGACCCGACCTCCATCGGCCCGGCCATGGCGGTCGCGCTGCTCACGACCCTCTATGGCGCGGTCCTCGCCAACATGCTGTTCGCACCGCTCGCCACGAAGCTGGAGCGGAATGCGACGGAGGAGGCGCTCGTCAGTCAGATCTATCTGACGGGGCTCGTTTCGATCCTCCGCCAGGAGAACCCTCGCCGGCTGGAGCTGCAGCTGAATACGCTGCTGCCGCCCGCTCAACGCCTGAACGTGTTCAACTAGTCGAAGTCCGGGAGATTTATGTAATGAGGCTCCTGATCGTCGGATCGCTCAACGGCTACATGGGCGCCGCCAGCCGGATTGCGCTGAAGAAGGGCGCGCGCGTCCTTCACGCCGAAACCATAGACCGGGGCCTCGCGACGCTGCGCGCCGGCCAGGGTGCCGATCTCGCCTTCGTCGACGTGGCACTGGATGTCGGATCCTTCATTGCGAGCCTGGTGTCCGAGCGGATCAACGTTCCGGTGGTCGCATGCGGTATCGGCGCCGACACGGCAGCCGCAGTTCGCGCGATCAAGGCAGGTGCGAAGGAGTATCTCCCACTCCCTCCGGACCCGGAACTGATCGCGGCGGTGCTGGCTGCCGTCGGTGAGGAATGCCATGCGCTCGTCTATGGCGACCCGGTCATGCAGCGGACCCTGCGGCTGGCCGATCAGGTGGCTCCCAGCGAGGCGACCATCCTGATCAATGGCGAGTCTGGCACCGGCAAAGAGCTGATGGCCCGCTACATTCACCGCAAGAGCCGTCGGGCCGACAAGCCGTTCGTGTCCGTCAACTGCGCCGCCATACCCGAGAACCTGCTCGAGTCCGAGCTGTTCGGCCACGAGAAGGGCGCCTTCACCGGCGCCGTCGCCCGGCGTGTCGGCAAGTTCGAGGAGGCCGACGGCGGTACGCTGCTGCTTGACGAAATCAGCGAGATGCACCCGCACCTACAGGCGAAGCTGCTGCGCGCCGTCCAGGAGCGGGAAATCGACCGGGTCGGGGGGGCGCAGCCGGTCAAGGTCAACATCCGGCTTGTCTGCACCACAAACCGACACCTCGAAGAAGAAGTCCGCGCCGGCAAGTTCCGCGAGGACCTCTACTTCCGCATTAATGTGATGAACCTCCGCCTGCCCAGCCTGCGCGAGCGAGTCGGCGACATTCCGAAGCTCGCCGAGCACTTCATCGAGAAGTACTCGACCGCCAACGGCGTCGCGTCGCGGCCGCTCTCCAGCGAGGCGCGCGACCTCCTGCTGCGCCACAGCTGGCCGGGCAATGTGCGCGAGTTGGAGAACACCATGCACCGCGCGGTGCTGCTGGCCCACGGCGACACCATCGGCGCGGAAGCGATCTTCCTGACGAGCACCATCCTGTCGGATCGGACCTCCGGCGCCGCGCCGGCGGCAGGCGGGGGAGCTACCGCATCGGCACCGGCAGACGCGCAACGCGCCGGCGAAGCCGACCTACCCGCGATGCTGATCGGTCGCACCGTTGACTCGGTCGAGCGGGACCTCATCATCGGGACGTTGAGCCATTGCCTGGGCAACCGTACGCACGCCGCGACGATCCTCGGCATCTCTATCCGGACACTGCGCAACAAGCTGCGTCAATATTCGGACGACGGCGTCCGGGTGCCGCCACCTCAGTCACCGACCTACGCGTGACGACCCCGCAGACGATGGCCTGAGATCAGATCCCAATCATGGCAAACGCAGCACAGGCTCCCGCGGCCGCGATATTGAAGGCGCTGAAGCGGGGCGAACTGGCCCTGGCGCTCGGCATCGTCGGCATCCTCGTGATGCTGATCATGCCGATGCCGACCTGGCTGCTCGACCTGTGCCTGGCCATAAGCATCACCTTCTCGGTCCTCGTGCTGATGACGGTGCTGTTCATCGAGAAGCCGCTCGACTTTAGCTCGTTCCCGACCGTGCTGCTGATCGCAACCATGCTGCGCCTCGGGCTCAACATGGCGTCGACGCGTCTGATCCTGAGCGAAGGACATGAGGGCCCCTCAGCCGCCGGCCAGGTGATCGAGGCCTTCGGCAAGTTCGTCATGGGCGGGAACTTCGTCATCGGCATCATCGTGTTCGCGATTCTGGTGATCGTGAACTTCGTCGTCATCACCAAGGGTTCGGGGCGCATCGCCGAGGTCGGCGCGCGCTTCAACCTCGACGCCATGCCGGGCAAGCAGATGGCGATCGACGCGGACCTTTCGGCGGGCCTAATCGACGAAACGCAGGCCCGCACCCGGCGTAAGATGCTGGAGGACGAAAGCCAGTTCTTCGGTGCCATGGACGGCTCGGCGAAGTTCGTCAGGGGTGACGCGATCGCCGGCCTGCTGATCACGTTCATCAACGTCATCGGCGGTATCATCATCGGCACAGCCCAGATGGGACTGAGCCTGGGCGACGCGGCCTCCACCTATACCGTTCTCACCGTCGGCGACGGCTTGGTGTCTCAGATCCCGGCACTCATCGTCTCGACCGCAGCCGGCCTGCTGGTCTCCAAGGCCGGCGTCGTCGGAACCGCTGACAAGGCACTGTTCGGTCAGCTCGGCGGCTATCCCACCGCCCTGGGCGTCAGCGCGTTCCTGATGGGTACGATGTCCCTGTTGCCCGGCATCCCGATGCTGCCGTTCCTCGCGATTGCGGGAGGGGCCGGCTGGCTGGCGTGGCAAGGCGCGCGCAATGCTGCGACCGTAGTTACCGATGCGGCCGACGCTGCCACCGCCGCGGCCCAGGCACCGGCAGCCGACGAACCCATCGCAACCGCCCTTCAGATCGACGAGGTCCGCCTCGAGCTCGGCTATGCGCTGCTGACGCTGGTCAGCGGTGAGAACGGCACCCGCCTCACCGATCAGATCAAGGGCCTGCGCCGCCAGCTGGCAGGCGAGATGGGCTTCGTGCTGCCGTCGGTGCGCATCCAGGACAACATGCAGCTGCCGCCCAACGGCTACGTCCTGCGTATCAAGGAAATCGAATCCGGCAAGGGCGAACTCCGGCCCGGGATGCTGCTGGCGATGGATCCGTCCGGCGGCACCGTGGCATTGCCCGGCGAGGACACAACCGAACCGACATTCGGCCTTGCGGCGCGCTGGATCCGCGAGAGCGATCGGGAGGAGGCGCAGTTCCGCGGCTACACCGTCGTCGACCCGGCGACGGTCATCACCACGCACCTGACCGAGCTCATTCGCGACAACATGGCCGATCTGCTGTCCTACGCCGAGACGCAGAAGCTGCTCGACGAACTGCCGAAGGAGCACCAGAAGCTCGTCGGCGACGTCATCCCGTCGCAGATTTCGGTCGGCACGCTGCAGCGCATTCTGCAGAACCTGCTGCATGAGCGCGTCTCGGTCCGCGACCTGCCGACGATCTTGGAAGGCGTGTCGGAGGCCTGTGCCTTCACGCGGAACGTCACGATGATCACCGAGCACGTCCGCACTCGCCTCGCCCGCCAGTTGTCGGACGCCTATGGCGACCATGAGGGCGTCCTGCCGCTGATCCCACTGACCGCGGCCTGGGAGCAGGCATTCGCCGAAGCGCTCATCGGCGAAGGCGAGGAGAAGCAGCTCGCCATGGCGCCGAGCAAGCTCCAGGAGTTCATCCGCGCGGTGCGCGAGACGTTCGACCGGCGCGCCGTGCTGGGCGAGGTTCCGGTCCTGCTGACGAGCCCCGGCATCCGGCCCTACGTCCGCTCGATCGTCGAGCGCTTTCGGGCCAACACGCCCGTGCTCTCGCAGAACGAGATCCACCCGCGGGCGCGCATCAAGACCGTCGGCCACGTGTGAGCTGAGGCCGCACCGTGCTGCTCCGCACCATCATCGGCACCGACATGCGCGACGGCATGCGACGGGTGCGCGAGCAGCTCGGCGACGACGCCATCATCGTCCAGGTCGAGGACCTGGAGGGCGGCGGCGTCATGCTGCTGGCTGCGGCGGACGGCAACGTGCCGGTGGCCCGGCCGCCCGCAACGAGTGCGCCGCCGCCCGAACGACCGGCGGCGAAGCGGCCCGGACCGACGAAGCCGCAGTTCCCACCGGCGCCGACGCCAGCCGCCGAGCGCGCGACGGCTCCCGCCCCGCCGCCCCGCATGGGAGCGGAGCGGATCCTCGACCGGGTGGCCGAGGCCCTGTCGTTCCACCGCGTGGCCCCCCCGATCGCCGAGGCGCTGATCGACGCGGTCGAGGCGGGCGACTGGGCAGATCCGCAGCAGGCCCTCGCCGGTGCACTGGCGGCGGCGCTCGGCTTCTCCGACACGCCGCCACCGGCGATCGCGGCGCCGATGCTGCTGGTCGGCTCGGCCGGCACCGGCAAGACGGTGACGCTGGCCAAGCTGGCCGCCGAGGCGGTCATCGCCGGGCGGCGCATCGGCATCGTCTCCACCGACATCGGCCGCGCCGGCGGCCTCGCCCAGATCAACACCTTCGCCGAGGCCCTCGGCACCGATGTGCTTCAGGCCGTCGGCCCGCGCGACATCCAGGACGCGATGATCGCGCTCGGCGGCTGCGAGGCCGTCTTCGTCGACACGCCGGCCGCCACGCCCTTCGTGCCGGAGGACGTGGCCGACATCGTCAAGCTGGCCCGCGCGGCGCGCGGCCAGATCGTGCCCGTCTTCGCCGCCGGCAACGACCCCTTGGAGAGCGCCGAAGCCGCCGCCGTCTGGCGCGAGGCGGGTGCCGCGCGCTGCATCGTCACGCGCACCGACACGGCGCGGCGGCTGGGCGGACTGCTCGCCGTAGCGGCCGCCGGCCTCGTCGTCTCCGACATCGGCGTCTCGCGCGCCATCGCCCACGGCCTCGCCCCGGCGACCCCGGCACGCGTCGCCGAGATGCTCCTCGCCGCCCCCGGCGTCCCGTCCACCCAGAAGCGGTCCGTCCGATGAGCGACCCGAACACCGACCCCGCCGCTCGCCGCACCGGCGGCGCAGGCCGCATCCTGGCCGTCGCGTCCGGCAAGGGCGGCGTCGGCAAGACCTGGTTCTCGGTCACGCTCGCCTCGGCGCTGGCCCGGATGGGCCGGCGCGTCCTCGTCTTCGACGGCGACCTCGGCCTCGCCAACGTCGACGTCCAGCTCGGCATCGTCGCCAAGCGCCACCTCGGCACCGTCCTCGCCGGCACCGTAACGCTGCAGGGTGCCATCACCCCCTACCCCGCCGGCGGCTTCGACGTGATCGCCGGCAGTTCCGGCTCGGGCAGCCTGGCGAGCCTGACGCTGCCGCAGCTGATCGAGATGGCGCGGGCCCTGCGCGAGGCGGCCGCCGGCTATGACGACACCATCATCGACATCAGCGCCGGCCTGGACCGGACGGTGCGCCGCCTCTCGCAGCTGGCCGGCACCTGCCTGGTCGTCACCACCGGCGAGCCGACGTCGATCACCGACGCCTATGCCTTCATCAAGCTCAGCCACGCCGAGCGGCCGGAGGGCGACATGCGCATCGTCGTCAACATGGCCGAGACCCGCGCCGAGGGCGAGCGGACCTATGGCGCGCTGCTGAAGGCCTGCCGCAGCTTCCTCGGCACCGAGCCGCCGCTGGCGGGCATCGTGCGCCGCGACCGCAAAGTGCCGGACGCCATCCGCCACCAGACGCCGCTGCTGGTCCGCCACCCGGGCGCGGAGGCGGCCGTCGACGTCGAGGCTGTCGCCGAGCGGCTGCTCGCACCGCGATGACGACCGTCGGCGGGCCAGCCCCCGGCGCCGTCCCCGCCGCGGCACCCGTCCAGCCGGTGGCCGAGGTCGGGCCGCAGGCGGCGCGGCCGGAGGGCCGGCCGCCGAGCCCGCAGGGGCCCGCACAGGCACCCCAGGGACCGCGGGTCACGGCCCGCCTGCCGGCCGACCTCTATCTGCTCCTCCTGCGCGCCGGCCCGCTCACCGCCACGGTCGAGGGGCGCAGCGGCGCCGGGGAGACGGTGCTGCGCTTCGCCGACGGTCGGACGGCGGCCCTGCCGCTGGGCGACGCCTTCGCGCGCGGCGCCACCCTGCTGCTGCGCGCCAATGCCGACATGGCGCGGCTGGAGGCGCTCGTGACGCTGGCGCCGGCCGACCCGCGCGCCGCAGCCAAACCCGGCGAGACGGCGGCGCCCCAGCCGGCGAAGCCGGCGTCCGCCGTGCCCACCGCCCCGCCGCCGCCGGCGACGGCCGAACTGGTCGCACTGCCGCCGGCACAGCCGGGCCGGGCGCCGCCGCAGTTCGCGGCCGACCTGTGGCCGGGCGACCGCATCATGCTGCGCCTGCCGGACGCCGCCGGCGGACGGCCGGTGCCGGCCCTGGTGCTCGGCGGCGCGCCGCTGCAGCCGGTGCAGATCGCGGGCCCGTTCGGCCGCGCCGCACTCGACGCCTCGCAGCCGCTCCAGCCGGGGCGCAGCCTGCCGCTGCTGCCGGCCAGTCCCCTGCCCGGCCCCGTCGGGGCACTCGGCACGCTGGCGGCACTCGGCAGCGCCTGG
>Ga0209024_1000480_pt1 | contig 66395 bp, 68 predicted proteins | sample AutmiccommunBRH5_FD_187380 | JGI IMG/M metagenome (GOLD analysis project Ga0209024, IMG submission 187380) | Deep subsurface microbial communities from Mt. Terri, Switzerland - Autotrophic microbial communities BRH/5 (SPAdes) (version 2) | ecosystem: Environmental > Aquatic > Deep subsurface >... | reverse complement strand
ATCACACCTCGTCAAACAAGGGAATCGATCGATGACAACTATAGCGAAGAAAACATAGACAATACACCCGCCAAAGTCACATCATGGCGCGTGCAACGGCGGGCAGGTGATTTCTTCACATCCTCCGGAGCGACGTAGTCGCGCAGAGCCGGAACCCACCCGACGCGCCGGGCTTGCAGCTGTATGCCCGTCGCCCCGTGGGTTCCGGCTCGGCCGCGCCGGGGCGGCGCGTCCGTCCGGAATGACGACGGGGTGGGGGGCGCCCTCAGCCGCGGCGCGCCCGCTCGTCGAGCCGGGCGGTGATCGCCCGGGCGATGCTGCCGGCCTCGGCCGCCATGGCGTCCACCAGGGTGCGCGCGAGGTTGCCCGACAGGCTGCCGTGGATCCGCTCCGTGATCGTGCGGCCGGGCGACGCGTCGGGATCGGAGGCCATGTCCACCAGCTCGCCGAGACGCTGCTCGACCAGCGCCAGGCGCAGCGGGTTGGCGGCCAGCCATCTCGGTGCGAAGGTGCGGACGGGCTCCAGCGACGGATCCTCGATCATGAAGCGGCGGGTGCGCGAACCGTCGCGATCGGGGCCGCGGCGGGCGATCAGCTCGACCGCCACCCAGGCGAACCACCAGCGCCAGGGATCGGCACGAAGCGTCCCGTCATCGAAGACATCCTGCATGTAGTGCAGGGTCACCATCGGCGCGTCCGCCTTCATCCGCACGATCTGCGGCGGCAGCGCCGTCACGGTGAGCACGCGCAGATGCTTGTCGTAGGACCGCGGGCGGTCGCCGGTGGGGAGGATTCCGAGTCGGCGCTGGAGCGCCTCCAGGTCCTGGACGTCGAACCAATGGCGCACCGCCATCGCGACTCCGCGGATCTGGTCGTCCAGGTCGAGGTCGGGTTCCACGTTGCGCTCCGCCGCGGCGACACACCTTGCCTATGATAGCCGCGAAAGCTAACGTGCGCGTGCCGCGTGGGAGAGACGAGTACGCAAGGCCGGGCGGGCAGGCCCGGTCCACACACAGTAATCGACGGGGGGTGCCCGCATGACGGACGACGCCAGGGGATGGGCGGATCGCCTGAAGAGCGGCTTGTTGCGGGTCTTCCCGGAGCGACAGGTCATCGTACGAACCGACGGCGAGACCCGGTACATCCGGCTGACCACCGGGCTCCAGATGGGGGTGCTGGGCGGCTGGCTGGTGGTGGCCGGCTGGGTCGGGTTCGTGACCGTCGGCTACTACACGCAAGGCTCGATGATCTCCGTCAAGAACGAGGCCATCGACCGTTCGCGCCAAGCCTACCGCAAGCTGCTCGATCAGGTGTCCGACTACCAGCTGTCGATCGTCGGCATCACCCGCGATCTGAAGGAGACCGAGGCGCATCTGCGGCGGCTGTTCAGCCAGAACGAGGCGCTGAAGCAGGACCTCAGTTCCACCGAGGTGGCGCTGCGGAGTTCGGAGGCCGAGCGCAACCGCATCGCCAATGCCCGCGTCACCCTCGGCGACCAGCTCGAGCTGCTCGGCTCGGAGCTGCGGCAGATGACCGGCAAGAACAACGCGCTGGAAGCGCATATCGGCACGCTGCGCCGCCATCTCGAGACCATCGAGGCCGAGAAGGCGGAGATCGCGGCGGAGCGGGCCGCACTGGACGACCAGATGTGGTCGCTGCACAACGAGCTGGAATCCTCGAACTCCAAGATCGCGCTGCTGCAGAACAACGTGAAGGCGCTGAAGGGCGACCTGCGCACCGTCATCCTGGAGCGCAGCGCCATCGCTTCCGACAGCGACGGTCTGCGCAGGCAGGTGTCGGCGCTGCAGCGCAGCCTGGAGGAGGAGCGCGACGCGCATCGCGGCGAGCTGCGGCGCATCGCCGACCGGGCGCAGGACAACATCCGGACCGTCGAGGAGATCATCCGCCGGACCGGGCTCAAGCTCGACGCCATCGTGCCGCTGCGCAGCAAGCAGCTGATGGGGCAGGGCGGGCCGTTCGTTCCATATCATCCGGACATGCGGGCGGATGAGGACGAGGACGCGCTGCGGGTGTCGCTGTCGCAGCGCCTCGACCGTTGGGAGGCCGTGCGCGGCGTGTTCACGGCACTGCCGCTGGTGCCGCCGCTCACGAACTACAAGCTGACCAGCAGTTTCGGCGCGCGCACCGACCCGTTCAACGGCCGCACCGCCATGCATGACGGCCTCGACCTGGCCGGTCCCTACAAGCAGCCGGTGACCGCCACCGCCGACGGCGAGGTGGTGTTCGCCGGCCGCCGCAGCCGTTACGGCAAGGTGGTGGAGATCGACCACGGTCATGGCCTGATGACGCGTTACGCCCACCTCGCTAAGATCACCGTCCGTCGAGGCGAAACGGTCAAGATCGGACGCACCATCGGGCTTCTCGGAATGACCGGGCGGAGTTCCGGCCCGCACGTCCACTACGAGGTCCGCTATCACGACAGGGCCATCAACCCGAGCAAATTTCTGAAGGCGGGCGCTTATGTTCAGTCAAAAGAAACCAAGTAAGCCGGAAGCCGCCGTCGCCGCCAAGCCGGCAGCGCCGTCGATCATCAGCTCCGACCTCTCGATCAACGGCAACCTGAACAGCCAGGGCGACATCCAGGTCGACGGCACCGTCGAGGGCGACATCGTCTCCAAGCGGCTGACGGTCAGCAGCTCGGCCACGGTCCGCGGTGCGATCGAGGCCGATACCGTGGTCATCGCCGGCTCCGTCACCGGCCAGATCAAGGCGCGGCACGTGACCTTGATCAAGACCGCGCGGGTCATCGCCGACGTCGTGCAGGAGCGGCTGTCGATCGAGCCCGGCGCGTTCTTCGAGGGCAATTGCAGGCACTTCCCGCCGGAGGGCGAGAAGAAGGCCATGCCGCGGCTGGAGCCGGTCAAGCCGGCGATCCAGCGCGAGAGCGGGCCGCTGGTCGCCGAGGTGACGGGCTGAGGCTGCGTGCTGCGGTGCGTCGGCGGTCCTAGGCGCAGAGCGCCTGACGGAACTGCTCGGCATCGACGTTGCCGCCGGACGCCACGGCGACGATCGTGCGGCCTTCGGTTGGCACCTTGCCGGACAGCGCCGCCGCGATCGCGACGGCACCTCCCGGCTCGACCACCAGCTTCAGGCATTCGAAGGCCGTGCGCATAGCCTGCCGCACCTCGGCGTCGCTGACCGCGAGGCCGCCGGCCAGCAGGCGACGGTTCAGCGCGAAGGTCAGCACGCCCGGCGTCGGTGACAGCAGCGCATCGCAGATCGACCTTGCGTCGGCCGGGTTGCCGAGCCGCTCGCCGGCGAGCAGCGACCGCCGGGTGTCGTCGAACGCCTCGGGCTCGACGCACCACACCGGCACGCCGGGGGCCGCGTCGGCGAGCGCCAGTGCCGTGCCGGACACCAGGCCGCCCCCGCCGCAGCACACCAGCACCGCATCCGCGGTGATGCCGAGGTCCCGGCATTGCCTGGCGATTTCGAGCCCGGCGGTGCCCTGGCCGGCAATGATGCCGGGATCATCATAAGGCCTGACGATGGTCGCGCCGGTGCGTTCGGCAATCTCGGCTCCGATGGCGTCGCGGTCGTCGCAAAACCGGTCGTAGGGGACGACGGTCGCCCCGAGCGCCTCGGTGTTGGCGCGCTTGATCGCCGGCGCATCGGCCGGCATGACCACCGTGGCGGGGATGCCGAACATGGCGGCCGCCGCAGCGACACCCTGCCCGTGGTTGCCGGACGAGAAGGCGACCACTCCCCTCGGCCGGTCCTCCTCCGGGATCAGCGCGATGCGGTTGAAGGCACCGCGGAACTTGAACGATCCGGTGCGCTGCAGCGGCTCGGCCTTGACCAGCAGCCGCCCGCCCAGCCGACGGTTGAGCAGCGTAGACTCCAGCAGTGGCGTCGGCACGGCGATGCCGTCGAGGCGGGCGGCGGCGGCGCGGATATCGACAATGGAAGGCAGATCAGATTGCGGCGAGGAAGGCATCGATTTCGTTCCGCAGGATCGGTTCGTCCAGGGTGGGAGCATGCCCGACGCCGTCGAGCGTGACACGCCGCATTCCCGGATGTGCGGCCGCCATCGCATCGAAAGCACCAGCCGACAGCAGCATCGAGACGCCGCCGCGGATCGCCAGCACCGGGAACGGCCGCAGCGCGCGGAACAGCGGCCACAGGTCGGTGGCGCGGGCGGCGCCCCGGATCACCGGTCGGACGATCGCCGGATCCCAGTCGACATGCAGCAATCCGTCATCGCCCTGGCGGAAGGTGTTGCGGGCGAAGGCCAGCCACTCGGCATCGGAGCGTAGCGACAGGTCGGGGATCATGCGCTGCAGCTCGGCCACCGCACTCGGCCAGTCGGGCTGCGGCCGATCCCGGCCCATGTATTCGATCAGGTAGTCGGCGCCGCCGGTTACCGGTTCCGGTCCGACATCGTTCAGCACCACCCCGGCGAGCGCCGCCGGCATCGCCACCGCGAGCGCCATCGCCAGGATGCCGCCGAGCGAGGTGCCGACCGCGACGAAGCGGTGCAGGCCGGTGGCGACGGTGATCTGGCGGATGTCGTCGATCAGCCCCCGCGGGTCGTAGTCCCGCCAGTCGGCCTCGTAGTCGGACCGGCCGCGGCCGCGATAGTCGAGGGAGACCAGGCGGCGCGGCGCCAGCCGCTCGGCAACATGCGCGAAGTCCTTGGATGTGCGGGCGAAGCCGGGCAGGCCGAGGATCGCCGGCCGCGGGTCGAGCGGGTCGCCCCAGTCGGCGACGAAGATGCGACGTCCATTGCCGTTGGCGACGAACCGCTCGCGCATCGGCGCCGGCATCGGGCGGTCAGAGTCCGACCAGGCCGGGCAGCGGGGTGAGGTTGGTCACCTCCACGTCGGGAGTGCCCGGCAGCCGCTCGCGCGCCTGTCCGAAGCGGTTGCACCACACCACGCGGAATCCGAAGTCGGCCGCCGCCGACGCATCCCAGGCATTGGATGATTGGAAGCTCACCGCCGCCGGCCCCGACAGGCCCAGGCGATCGACCGCCAGCCGGTACACGCTGGGATGCGGCTTGTAGATGCCGACCGCCTCGACCGAGAGCACCGCGTCGAGCAGCGGCGCGAGGCCGGAACTCGCACACACCGCCTCCAGCATCGCCGGCGAGCCGTTGGACAGCACCGCGGTCTTCATGCCGCCGGCTTTCAGGGCCTGCAGCACACCGCGCACCTCGGGGTAAGCGTGCAGGCCGAGATAGCTGTCCATCAGCGCCGCGCGCAGCCCGTCGGGGGCGCCGCCCGGTCCGAAGGCGGTATCGAGCGCGAAGTCGAGGGCCTCGCCGGTGACCTGCCAGAAATCGGCATGCCGGCCCATCAGCGAGCGCAGCCACGAGTATTGCAACTGCCGGGTCCGCCAGGTTTCCGACATGGTGCGCGCCGGCGCTTCCTCGAGGCCGAAGCGCTGCCGGCACTGCGCGACGGCGGAATGCACGTCGAACAGCGTGCCGTAGGCATCGAACACGCAGGCCTCGATGCCGTCGAGCCGGATGGTCGCGTTCATGGCTTGCGCTCCCGCACCAGCGCCGCCTGCTGCCGGTCGAGCAGCACGCCGCAGCTGTAGACACACCACACCGCCTGTGGGTGCCAGCCGCCGGCGGCCGGGTCGACCATGTAGCTGCCCGGCAGCCGCTCGCGGTAGACATGGAGACCCTCCAGCACGCGCTGGACGTAGTTGCGGGTCTCGGAGAACGGGATCTTCTCGATCCAGTCGATCACGTCGACGTCCGGCGATGCCGGATGGCCGTTGCGCGCGATCCACTGGTCGACTCGGCCGGGACCGGCGTTGTAGGCGGCGATCGCCAGGATGTAGTGGCCGTCGAAACGGTCCACCACCGACTTCAGATAGGCGCGGCCGAGCGTGACGTTGTAGGCCGGATTGTCCAGCAGGGAGCCCAGATTGTAGCTCAAGCCGACCGACTTCGCGGTGGCCTTGGCGGTGGCCGGCATCAGCTGCATCAGCCCCCTTGCACCGGCGCGGCTCACCGCTTCGGTATCGAACGCGCTCTCCTGCCGGATGATCGCATGCACCAGCGCCGGCTCGGGAGCCGCTACCGGGATCGGATCGAGAAGCGGGTAGCCGACCTCGACCAGGGCGGCACCGCTGCGGGCCGCGCGCCGGGCCGCATAGACGGCGGTGGACACGAAGCCACTGCGGGCCGCCAGCTGCGCGACCATCAGCGACTCGTCCTCGTCGGCGGCGCGATACGCGAGCGTCCGCAGGAAGCGCTCGGCGAGCTTGCGGCGATCGACGCGGATGAGCGCCTCGGTGGCGGCCACCAGGCTGCGGGCGCGAAAGGCGGCGATCCGCGACGGCTCGACGGCGGCGGCTCGCGGCAAGGCGATGCCGGTTGCCCCGAGGCGGGCAGCGGCGAGCTGCCCGTAGAACGTCGTGCCATGCTCGGCGCCGCGGCCGTACCAGCGCCGCGCCTCGGCCTCGTCGCCGAGTGCTTCCGCCGCCCGGCCCGCCCAATAGGCGGCGCGTCCCAGGCTGATCGGCGTCGAGACGTTCTCGTGCAGCTTGCGGAAGTGCTTGAAGGCATCGCCCGGACGGTCGAGGAACCGCAAGGCGAGCCACCCGGCCAGCCATTCGGCATCGGCGAAGGCGACGCCCCTGGTCTGGACGTGCGTGGCCGCCAGAAGGTAGGCGTCGCGCATCTCGCCACGGTCCATGGCCTCGCGGATGTGCCAGGACCGCTCCCGCCACCACAGCGCCTCGAATTCCGGCTTCGACGGAGCGTCGAACAGCAGCTCGCGCGCCGCCGTCGCCAGCCCGCGCTCCCGCCGCCAGCGGATGCGCTCGTAGAGCAGGCCGGGATCGTTGCGCAGCGCCGCGGGAACGGCATCGACCGCCTCGTCGACGCCGCCGCGCGACTGCCGCAGCTTGATCCGGGCGTCCGCCAGCTTGCGCCAGCCTTCCGAGACCAGTGGCATGGTGCGGGTGGCGGCGTCGGTCTGGCCGCGCCACAACATCTCGTCGAGTCGCTCCTGGTGGTCGACGGCGCGCAGATGCCGGCCGAAGCGGGCCAGGAACTCGGCCTGCGACTTGGCGGTCATGTCGATCTCGCGCCAGGTCCGGCGCACTTCGGCCACCAGCAGCTCGCCTGGGCCGATGGTCTCCAGCGCATCGAGATAGGCGAGGCGCGCCATGCCGGTGCGCGGGGGATGCTCCTTGAACCACAGCACCCGGGTCGACGCCGGAAGGTTGGACGGCATCAGCTTCTCGGCGAGCAGCTCGATCTGCGCCTCGCCCGGCCAGTCCGGATGCTCGGTGAGGAAGTTCGCGACAGTCTCGAAGTCGGTCGGCCGGTCGCCGTCCAGCAGGCTGAGCCACAGCAGCACCGCCGCCAGATGCGGGTCGTTGGAACGTCCAGGCACCGCCAGCGCAGCCGTCCAGGCCGCGTCCTCGGCGTAGGCGAGGGTGGTGCGCCAGGCGGCGTCGGGTCCCCGGAGCCGGTTCGGCCCGCTCGCGGCGCGTGGCGCCGGGGGCGCGCTCATCGGGCGCGGAACCGGGTGGGGCGGCAGCAACCCGGCAGCCGAGGGCCGTGCCGGCTCGGTGGCGATGCGCGCGGCGCCGGACAGCCCCTCCGTCGCCGGCGCGTTGAACGCGGCCTCCAGGGACGGCCGCGGGACCGGCCGTGGGATCTTGGACTCCGCCAGGGCCGGTGCGCCGCCGAGGATGACGACGAGCGCCAGTGCCGCGGCAGCGGGCCGGCGGATAGCAGTCAGCGGGGATGTGGGACTTGGTCGGGACGTGTGACTCTGGCGCTCAGGCCGATGCATGTATGGCTCGCCGCTTGAGGTCGTTGGGATGCCGCAACGCACACCAACATACCGTGTTCCGGGGGCGAGCGGGAGGGGCCGCGAGCCTTGCCCCGTTTGGGCCTGCGGCGTAAGGTCCGGCTCCGCGACTTGGGTGATGTCGCCGCTTCGGGAGAGGGACGATGGGCTACGCGTTCGGAGAGCCGATGTTCAAGGGGTCGCTGGTCGCCCTGATCACGCCGTTCAAGAACGGCGCGGTGGACGAGGACGCGTTCCGGAAACTCGTCGACTTCCAGATCGTCAACGGGACGCACGGCCTGATCCCGGTCGGCACGACCGGGGAAAGCCCGACGCTGAGCCACGACGAGCACAAGCGGGTCGTCGAGCTGTGCATCGACGAGGCGCGCGGGCGGGTCCCGGTGATCGCCGGTGCCGGTTCCAATTCCACGGCCGAGGCGGTGGACTTCACGCGGCATGCCAAGGAAGCCGGCGCCGATGCCGTGCTGCATGTCACGCCCTATTACAACAAGCCGACCCAGGAAGGGCTGTACCAGCACTTCAAGGCGGTGCACGACTGCGCCGAGATCCCGGTGATCATCTACAACATCCCGGGCCGCTCGATCGTCGACATGACGGTGGAGACCATGGCCCGGCTGGCCGAGCTGCCGCGGGTCGTCGGCGTCAAGGACGCGACGTCCGACCCGGTGCGCCCGATCAAGACGCGGATGGCGATCGGGCCGGACTTCGCCCAGCTTTCCGGCGAGGATGCCTCGATCGTGCCGTTCCTGGCGCATGGCGGCCATGGCTGCATCTCGGTGACCGCGAACGTGGCGCCGAAGCAGCTGTCGGACCTGCACCTCGCCTGGCAGCGCCGCGACCTCGACACGGTGTTCACCATCAACGAGCGGCTTCAGCCCTTGCATGCGGCGCTGTTCTGCGAGACAAGCCCCGGCCCGGTGAAGTACGCGGCGAAGCTGCTGGGGCTGTGCGACGGCACGGCGCGCCTGCCGATGGTCGATATCGCCGAGACCAGCAAGCGGCGGGTCGAGGACGCCATGCGGCAGGCCGGGTTGTTGAACTGACGGAAACAGCGAGGGCGTCATGGCGGGCACCAGCCAAGGCGCCCGCCGGGAAGTGTCGCGGAACCGGCGGGCGCGTTTCGACTACATGATCGAGGACACCGTCGAGGCCGGCATGATGCTGACCGGCTCGGAGGTCAAGTCGCTGCGCGAGGGCCGCGCCTCGATCAACGAGGCCTATGCCGGCGAATACCAGGGCGCGCTGACGCTGATCAACGCGCACATCCCGGAGTACAGGCCGGCGGCGCCGTTCAACCACGAGCCGAAGCGGATGCGCCGGCTGCTGGTGCGTCGGCGCGAGATGGACAGGCTGCTCGGCCTGATCCGGCGCGAGGGCTACACGCTGGTGCCGATCTCGCTGTACTTCAACGAGCGCGGGATCGCCAAGCTCGAGATCGGCCTGGCGCGCGGCAAGAAGATGGCGGACAAGCGCGAGGACGCCAAGAAGCGCGACTGGGAGCGCCAGAAGTCGCGGATCATGCGCGAGCGCGCATGACCGCGCCGCCGGCCGGGCAGCGGCCGCGCTACAAGCCGGTCGCCGCCGCCGTCGCGATCACCTTCCCGGTGCTGGCGTTGCTGGTCTTGGACGCCGCCACCCTGTTGTGGGCGTTTGTCGTCCCGACCTCGACCTGCTGGATGCGGCCGGCGATCGATGCCGGTGCCAAGCAGTTGTTCCCGTTCGAGATCCATCTGCTGCTGTTCAGCGCGACCATGCAGGTCTGGGTGCCGGTCGTCCTGATGGCGGCCGTGCTGTTCTGGTACCTGGAGTGGATCCGCGTGCGCGAGATGCTGGCCGTCGCCGCCGGCTGTGCCGCCGGGCTCTACCTCGCAGGCGTCGAGTTCGGCTGGATGGTGGATCTGTATCGCGGGCAGTATCAGGCCGCCTGCAGCTAGCCGTCGAGGATCGGCCGCAGCTTAACGAACACCGCGTCGAACATAGCCTCGGTCAGCCTTCCGGTGTTGGTGTTGTAGCGCGAGCAGTGGTAGGAGCCGACCAGCGTACGGCCGTCCGGCAGCTCGTGCACCGCGCCATGCCCGAACTTGCAGGCCGACTTGCGCAGGCCGAGTGCCGCGAGGGTGGCGCCGTGCGCCAGAGAGCCCAGCACCAGGACCGCCCGCAGATTTGGCATCTCCGCCATCGTCGCCGTCAGGAACGGCCGGCAATTGGCCACCTCGGCACCGACCGGCTTGTTCTCCGGCGGCACGCAGCGGACCGCGTTGGTGATCCTGCAGTCGACCAGTTGCAGGCCGTCGTCCGGGCGGCGGTCGTAATGGCCGCGGGCGAGGCCGTGGCGCAGCAGCGTCGCGTAGAGCAGGTCACCGGCGTAGTCGCCGGTGAACGGCCGCCCGGTCCGGTTCGCGCCGCGCAGGCCGGGTGCGAGTCCGACGATCAGCAGGCGCGCGTCCGCAGGCCCGAAACTCGGGACCGGGGCGTTGAAGAAGTCCGGAAACAGCGCCCGGTTGGCGTGCCGGAACGCAGCCAGCCGTGGGCAACGCGGGCAGTCGGGCGGCGGCTCGGCCGCCGCCGCTGCGCCGCCTGCGCGACCGTTCATCGGCGGGATCAGGCGCCGTCGTATCCGCCAGGACGCCGCGGCGTGCGGCGCGTGACGACGGCCGGCATCTCGTCCTCGTACTCCTCGTCTTCTTCGACAGCGGCGGCGGCGGCGGCCGGCGGCGGTGGCGCCATGGCCCGCTCGCGCCGCGGCGGCCGGTCGGCATGCACCCGCTCGATGTCGTCGGCCAGTTGGTCGAGGTCGATGAACTGGTCGGCCTGGCGCCGCAGCTCGTCGGCGATCATCGGCGGCGACGAACGGATCGTGGATACCACGGTGGCGCGCACGCCCTTGCGCTGCACCGCCTCGATCAGCGACCGGAAGTCACCGTCGCCGGAGAACAGGACGACATGGTCCAGCCGGTCGACCATCTCCATCATGTCGACCGCCAGCTCGATATCCATGTTGCCCTTGATGCGGCGGCGGCCCTGCGAGTCGGTGAACTCCTTGGCCGGCTTGGTCACCAGGCTGTAGCCGTTGTAATCGAGCCAGTCGACCAGCGGCCGGATCGGCGAATACTCCTGGTCCTCCAGCAGTGCCGTGTAATAGAAGGCGCGGATCATATGCGCCTTGCTGCCGAACAGCCCGAGCAGCCGCTTGTAGTCGATGTCGAACCCCAGCGCCCGGGCGGCCGAATAGAGGTTGGCGCCATCGATGAACAAAGCAATCTTTTCATGCGGATAGAAGAACATCGGAAAAGCCTTTCAAGAATGGCGGGCCGAACGTCGATCAACAGATGGCAAAGCGACCCGGCGACCAATCGCGGCGGTCAATGACGATAGGAAGCCGATAGTATGTGTCCGCGACACATCGTGTACAGACGAAACCCGGAGCCGGCGGCAGCGCGCGGATGAGGCAGACGATGATCCTGGTGGCGATCGGCGCAAACCTACCGGCGGAGGGCATGGCCTCGCCGCTGGCGACCTGCGAGGCCGCGGTCGCGCGGCTGGCGGCCGAGCCCGGGATCGCGGTGCTGGCGCGGTCGCGCTGGTACGAATCGGAGCCGGTCCCGGCCTCCGACCAGCCCTGGTACGTGAACGGCATGCTGCTGGTCGAGACCGCCATGGATCCCGGCGCGCTGCTGGCGCGGCTGCACGCGGTCGAGGCCTCGTTCGGGCGGGTGCGCCGGGTCCGCAACGAGGCCCGGCCCCTGGATCTCGATCTGATCGACCACCACGGGATCGTACTCGGGGGCGAGGCGGGCGGGCCGGTGCTGCCGCACCCGCGGGCGCATGAGCGGGCCTTCGTGCTGCTGCCGCTTGCCGACCTGGCGCCCGGCTGGCGGCATCCGGTGAGTGGTCGCAGCGTGGCCGAACTGCTGGCGGCGCTGCCGGCGGAGGGGGCGCGGATCCGTCCGATCGAGCCGGATTGAAGGCTGTGGATAGTCCTTGTCTCGTTCGAGGGGCATCGCTATAGTCCGCGGCTCTCCGATTTCCCCCCGATCGCATTCGAGAGGCCCACATGGCTCGGGTTACCGTCGAGGACTGCATTGTTCAGATCCCGAACCGTTTCGACCTGGTGATGGCGGCGGCGCAGCGCGCCCGCGACATCGCGGCCGGCTCGCAGATCACCGTCGACCGCGACAACGACAAGAACCCGGTCGTCGCGCTTCGTGAGATCGCCGACCGGACGGTCGACTCCGCCGTCCTGAAGGAGAGCCTGATCAAGGGTCTCCAGAAGCATGTCGAGGTCGACGAGCCCGAGGACGACGATCTCGAGCGCCTGATCGGTGCCGACGGTCTCGGCGCTGGCGCCGCGGTGGGCCTGGACGGCCGGATCGCCGAAGGCGAGACTTTGGACGAGGACGCATTGACGGACCTCGGGATGCAGGTCGAGAAGGGCGGCGAGAGCGGTAGTGGTTTCGAGGACGTGGACGACGGCACGCTCGACGACGAGGACTGAAAACCTCGCATCGACAGCGCTCATCGGATCGAAAGCAGTCGTCCGGCGCCCCATCTTCACTGGTAGCGAAGGCGGGGCTTCATGATCCGGCAATACGAACTCGTCGAGACGGTACGCGCATACGACCCCACTGCCGACGAGGCGGCGCTGGATCGCGCCTACGTGTATGCCATGAAGATGCACGGGACCCAGACGCGCGCGTCGGGCGACCCGTATTTCTCGCACCCGCTCGAGGTCGCCGGGATCCTGACCCGGATGAAGCTCGACCACGGCACCATCATCACCGCGCTGCTGCACGACGTCATCGAGGACACCGACGCGTCGCTCGACGACATCCGCCGGCTGTTCGGTGACGAGATCGCGCGGCTGGTCGACGGCGTCACCAAGCTGACCCGGATCGAGCTGCAGTCCGACCGCACCAAACAGGCCGAGAATCTCCGCAAGCTGGTCCTGGCGATGAGCCAGGACATCCGGGTGCTGCTGGTCAAGCTCGCCGACCGCCTGCACAACATGCGCACGCTGCACTTCATCAAGAGCCCGGAGAAGCGCCGGCGGATCGCCGCCGAGACCATGGACATCTACGCCCCGCTGGCGGCGCGCATCGGCATCAACGACATCAAGGACGAGCTTGAGGACCTGGCGTTCGCGGAGATCAATCCGGACGCCCGGTCATCGATCAAGGCGCGGCTCGACTTCCTGCGTTCCGAGGGCGGCGACCTCGTCGAGCGCATCATCGAGGAGCTGCGCGCGACCCTGTCGGAGGGCGGGGTCGAGGCGCAGATCGCCGGCCGCATGAAGACGCCGTACTCGGTGTGGCAGAAGATGCAGCGCAAGAATGTCGGCATCGAGCAGCTGTCCGACATCATGGCGTTCCGCATGGTGGTCGCCGACGTGCCCGCCTGCTACCACGCGCTCGGGCTGATCCACGCCCGCTATCCGGTGGTACCCGGCCGCTTCAAGGATTACATCTCGACGCCGAAGACCAATGGCTACCGGTCGCTGCACACCGGCGTCATCGGGCCGCAGCGCCAGCGCATCGAGATGCAGATCCGCGGCGCCGACATGCACCGGGTGGCCGAGCTCGGGGTCGCGGCGCACTGGTCCTACAAGCAGGGCTCCGGCGCCAGCGAGGGCCGCAACTACCGATGGATCCGCGAGCTGCTCGACATCCTCGAGCAGGCCGCCGGTCCGGAGGAGTTCCTCGAGCACACCAAGCTCGAGATGTACCAGGACCAGGTGTTCTGCTTCACGCCGAAGGGCGACCTGATCGCGCTGCCGCAGGGCTCGGTGCCGATCGACTTCGCCTACGCCGTGCACTCCGAGATCGGCGATACCTGCGTCGGCGCCAAGATCAACAGCCGCCTGGTGCCGCTGCAGACCCAGCTGAAGAACGGCGACCAGGTCGAGATCGTCACCTCCAAGACCTCGACGCCGTCGCCGAACTGGGAGCAGTTCGTCGCCACCGGCAAGGCCAAGGCCCGGATCCGCCGCTTCGTGCGCATGCAGCGGCGGCAGCAGTTCTCCGATCTCGGCAAGGCGATCCTGCAGAAGGCGTTCCGCCAGGAGGGGCATCCGTTCAGCGAGAAGACGGTTGCGCCGCTGTCGGAAAAGTTCCGGGCGGAGACCGTCGAGGATCTGTATGCCGGGGTCGGCGAGGGGCTGACCAGTGCGGTGGAGGTGGTGCACGCCGCCTACCCGCCGGCCCGGCCCGTCGAGAAGCCGCTGAACGTGGTCCCGATCGCGCGGGCCCGCCCGAAGCCGCGGAAGGCCAGCCGGGACGCGATCCCGATCACCGGGCTGATCGACGGCATGGCGGTGCATCTGGCGCGCTGCTGCCACCCGCTGCCAGGGGAGCGCATCGTCGGCATCGTGACCACCGGCAAGGGGGTCACGATCCACACCATCGACTGCGAGACCTTGGAGAACTACCAGCACGAGCCCGAGCGCTGGCTCGACGTCGGCTGGGACGCCGAGCGCTCCACCACCCATGTCGGCCGCCTGACCGTGGTGATCGCCAACGAGCCCGGAAGCCTCGGCTCGCTGTCGACGGTGATCGGCAAGAACGGCGGCAACATCATCAACCTCCGGATCGTCAGCCGCTCGGTCGACTTCTTCGAACTGCTGATCGACGTCGAGGTCGGTGACGTCCGGCACCTGACGACGATCATCGCGGCGCTGCGGGCGACGCCGGTGATCAATTCCGTGGAGCGGGCGCGCGGATGAACCGGCACCGCGGTGCGGCAATCGGGAGCGGGTTCTTGCCCCGGCCCCGGAAATTCGGCATACCGGGCGCGACCGGTGGGCCGGTCCCGAGTCCTCCGATGCAAGCGAGACCCCGACACATGGCGGTCAAGAAGGCGGGCGGCCTCGGCGAGATGATCCGTACGATCCTCATCGCCGTCGGCATCGCCCTGTTCATCCGTACTTTTGCCTATGAGCCGTTCAACATACCGTCCGGATCGATGATCCCGACGCTGCTGGTGGGCGACTACCTGTTCGTCTCGAAGCTGTCATACGGCTACAGCCGGCATTCGCTGCCGTTCTCGCTGCCGCTGATTCCCGGCCGGGTGCTGTATGACCAGCCGGAGCGCGGCGATGTCGTCGTCTTCAAGCTGCCGAGCGACAACAAGACCGACTACATCAAGCGGATCGTCGGCCTGCCCGGCGACACCATCCAGGTGATCGACGGCGTCCTGCACATCAACGGCGAGGCGGTGAAGCGCCGCCAGGTCGAGGATTTCCGGGACGAGGACCGCTTCGGCCGGCCGGCGGACGTGAAGCAATACGTCGAGACCCTGCCGGGCGGCCGCGAGCATCGCGTGCTGGAGATCAGCGACGATCAGCCGAACGACAACACCGGCGTCTACCGGGTCCCGGCCGATCATTTCTTCGCAATGGGCGACAACCGCGACAACTCGGTCGACAGCCGTTTCGCCCGCGTCGGATTCATCCCGAAGGACAATCTGGTCGGCCGCGCCGAGGTGATCTTCTACTCGACAAGCGCCAGCGCCAGCGCCTTCGAGATCTGGAAGTGGCTGCCCGCCACCCGTGTCGGCCGGCTGCTGGACGGGATCGAATGAGCGAGCACGAGCGGGACCTGAACGGTCTGGCCGAGGTTCTCGGCCACACCTTCAGGCACCCGGACATCCTGCGGCGAGCGGTGACCCACGCGAGTGCGGAGCCGCGTGCCTGGAACGCCTATGAGCGGCTGGAATTCCTCGGCGACCGGGTGCTGGCGCTGATCGTCGCCGAGCAGCTGCTGGACCGTTTCCCGCACGAGCGTGAGGGTGCGATCGCCAAGCGGCATGTCAGCATGGTGCGGCGCGAGACTCTGGCCGATGTCGCCCACACCATCGGGCTCGGCCGCTACCTGATCATCTCGCGCGGCGAGGACGAAGCCGGAGCCCGGGGCAGCGACACCATCCTGTCCGACGCCATGGAGGCGGTCATCGGGGCGCTGTATCTCGACGGCGACCTGGAGGCGGCGCGGCGCTTCGTCCTCAGGCACTGGAACCGGTTGCTCGAGCTGGACCGGCGGCCGCCGCAGGATCCGAAGACCGGGCTCCAGGAATGGGCGCAGGGTCGACGCCTGCCGCTGCCGAGCTATACCATCGTCGAGCAGACCGGACCGGCGCACGCACCCGAGTTCACGGTCGAGGTCCGCGTCGAAGGCCAGATTCCGCAACGGGCGACGGGCAAGTCCAAGCGACTGGCCGAGCAGGCCGCCGCCGCTGCGATGCTACAGGTGGTACCGGAATGACCGACATCGTCCCCGAGGGTCCCGGCGGCGCGGCCCCCGACGGCCCGATTCCCAACGGCCCGACCCGCTGCGGTTTCGCGGCTCTGGTCGGCGCCCCCAACGCCGGCAAGTCGACGCTGATCAACCAGTTGGTCGGCGCCAAGGTCTCGATCGTCACCCACAAGGCGCAGACGACGCGATCACGCATCCGCGGCATCGCCATGGCGGGGCAGGCGCAGATCATCCTGGTCGACACCCCCGGGATCTTCAAGCCGAAGCGCCGCCTCGACCGGGCGATGGTGCAGGCCGCCTGGGCCGGCGCTGGCGACGCCGACGTGATCGTGCTGGTGGTCGACGCCGCCAAGGGGCGTGCCGACGACGACGTCAGGCGCATCATCGACGGACTGAAGGCCAATCGCCAGCGCGCCGTGCTGGCGTTGAACAAGGTCGACGGCATGAAGCGCGAGCGGCTGCTGCCGATCGCCGGCGAGTACGCGTCGCTGTTCGACTTCGACGCGGTGTTCATGATCTCGGCCCTGAACGGCAGCGGCTGCGACGACCTCAAGCGGCTTCTCGCCGAACGGATGCCCGAAGGCCCCTGGCACTATCCGGAAGACGAGCTCTCGGACCTGCCGATGCGGCTGATGGCGGCCGAGGTCACCCGCGAACAGGTGTTCCTGAAGCTGCATGACGAGCTGCCCTACGAGGCGACGGTCGAGACCGACCTTTGGACCGAGCGCGACGACGGTTCGGTGCGGATCGACCAGACCATCTTCGTGGAGCGCGACACCCAGCGCATGATCGTCCTGGGCAAGGGCGGCCGGAAAATCCGCGAGATGGGGCAGTTGGCCCGCGAGCAGCTGGAAGCCATGCTGGAGCGACGGGTGCATCTTTTCCTGTTCGTGAAGGTCCGCGAGGACTGGCAGGAGGATCGCGAGCGATACGCGACCTGGGGGCTGGAGTGGGACGCCTGATCCTGCACTTGCCGGCGCACTGAGCGATGGTCGACTGGACCGACGAAGGCATCGTGCTGGCGGCGCGGCCGCACGGTGAGGGGTCGGCCGTCGTGGTCCTGCTGACCCGCGAGCACGGCCGGCATGCCGGCCTCGTCCGCGGCGCCTTCTCCGGCCGCGCCCGCGGCCTGTATCAGCCGGGCAACCGGGTGACCGCGGAGTGGCGGGCGCGGCTTGCCGAGCATCTCGGCAACTACGTCTGTGAACTCGCGCAGGGGCACGCGGCGGCCGTGCTGGACGAGCCGCTGAAGCTGGCCGCCCTGACCGCCGCCTGTGCGGTGGCGGAGGTGTCGCTGCCGGAGCGCGAGCCGCATCCACGGGTGCATGACGGCCTGCTGGCGCTGCTCGACGCCATGGCGATGCCGGATATCGGGGACGCCTGGATCGCCGGCTATGTACGCTGGGAGATCGGCGTGCTGGCGGACCTCGGCTACGGGCTCGACCTGGACAGTTGCGCGGTGACCGGCCGCAATGACGAACTCGCCTATGTCAGCCCGCGCTCGGGCCGGGCCGTTTCGCTGTCGGCCGGCGAGCCGTACCGCGACCGGCTGCTGGCGCTGCCCCGATTCCTGATCGGGCAGGCGGGATCGGGCGCGGGCGGCGCCGATCCCGACGACCTGTTCCGCGGGCTGGCGCTGTCCGGCTTCTTCCTGGAGCGCCATGTGTTTGCGACCCATGGCCGGCTGCCGCCGCCGGCCCGGACGCGTTTCGTTGAACGCTTCGCCCGGGACGCTACAATATCCGGTGGAGGCACCGAAACATGACCACGACATCTACCGAGGATCCGCCGCGGATCCGCGATACCTGGCTGGCCGACGCTTTGAGCGAGCGCTATCTCGCCTATGCGCTGTCGACCATCATGTCGCGCTCGCTGCCGGACGTGCGCGACGGCCTGAAGCCGGTGCACCGGCGCCTGCTGTTCGCCATGCGGCAGCTCCGGCTCGACCCCGGCTCGGCATTCAAGAAGTCGGCCCGGGTGGTCGGCGACGTCATGGGCAAGTTCCACCCGCATGGCGACGCCTCGATCTACGACGCCCTGGTGCGGCTGGCCCAGGATTTCGCGGTCCGCTATCCGCTGGTCGACGGCCAGGGCAATTTCGGCAACATCGACGGCGATAACGCCGCGGCGATGCGCTACACCGAGGCGCGGATGACCGAAGTCGCCCGGCTGCTGCTGGACGGCATCGACGAGGACACCGTCGACTTCCGCCCGACCTATGACGGCGAGGGCGAGGAGCCGATCGTCCTGCCGTCGGCCTTCCCGAACCTGCTGGCCAACGGGTCGCAGGGCATCGCGGTCGGCATGGCGACCTCGGTGCCGCCGCACAACGTCGACGAGCTGTGCGCCGCCCTGCAGCACCTCATCGATCATCCCGACGCCGACCACGAGACCCTGGTGGACCTGGTGCCCGGTCCGGATTTCCCGACCGGCGGCGTGCTCGTCGAATCCCGGTCGTCGGTGCTGGAATCCTACCGCACCGGGCGCGGCAGCTTCCGGGTGCGGGCGCGCTGGGAGGTCGAGCCGCTGAAGAACGGCACCTGGCAGATCGTCGTCACCGAGATCCCCTACCAGGTGCAGAAGTCGCGGCTGGTCGAGCGCATGGCCGAACTGCTGCAGGCCCGCAAGTTGGCGCTGCTCGACGACATCCGCGACGAGTCGGCGGTCGACATTCGGCTGGTGCTGGAGCCGAAGAGCCGCAACGTCGATCCCGACGTGCTGATGGAGAGCCTGTTCCGGCAGACCGACCTGGAGAGCCGGATCCCGCTCAACCTGAACGTCCTCGACAAGGACAACGTGCCGCGGGTGATGACCCTGCGCGAGGCGCTGCAGGCGTTCCTCGACCACCGCCAGGAGGTGCTGGTGCGCCGCACCCGGCACCGGCTGGAACGGATCGCGCACCGCCTGGAGGTGCTCGGCGGCTACCTGATCGCGTACCTCAACCTCGACGAGATCATCCGCATCATCCGCGAGGAGGACGAGCCGAAGGCGGTGATGATGCGGACCTTCGATCTGACCGACGTGCAGGCCGAGGCGATCCTCAACATGCGGCTGCGCGCCCTGCGCCGCCTCGAGGAGATCGAGATCCGCAAGGAGTATGAGGAACTCTCGGCAGAGCGCGACGACCTCACCGCGTTGCTCGGCGACGAGCGGCGGCGCTGGCGGGTGGTCGGTCACCAGCTCGGCGAGCTGCGCCGGACCTTCGGCAAGGACACCGAACTCGGCCGCCGCCGCACCGAGATCGGCACCACCCCGAGCGCGGTGGTGGTGCCGACCGAGGCCCTGGTGGAGCGCGAGCCGATCACCGTGCTGTGCTCCGAGAAGGGTTGGATCCGGGCGCTCAAGGGCCATATCGGCGCCGACCAGGAGGTCAAGTACAAGGAAGGCGACGCCGAGCGGTTCAGGCTGCACGCCGAGACCACCGACAAGATCCTGGTATTCGCCACCGACGGCCGGTTCTACACCATCGGTGGCGACAAGCTGCCGTCCGGGCGCGGCCACGGCGAGCCGCTCCGCCTGATGATCGATCTCGCCAACGACGAGGACCTGGTCACCATCCGGCTGCACCGAAGCGGCGAGCGGCTGCTGGTGGCGTCGACCGAGGGCAGGGGCTTCCTGGTGCCGTCGGACGACGTGGTGGCGCAGACCCGGAGCGGCAAGCAGGTCCTGGTCCTCGACGACGGCGCCAAGGCCCGGGTGTGCGTGCCGGCATCCGGCGACACCGTCGCGGTCGTCGGCACCAACCGCAAGCTGCTGGTGTTCGACCTCGCCGAGATCCCGGAGATGGTGCGCGGCAAGGGCGTGATCCTGCAGCGCTACAAGGCCGGCGGGCAACTGGCAGACCTCGCGGTGTTCCGTGCTGCGGAGGGCCTGAGCTGGGTCCTGCAGGGCGGCCGCCGGCGCACCGAGCCGGAACTCGACATCTGGCGCGCCAAGCGGGCGGGAGCCGGCAAGAACCCGCCCAACGGCTTCCCGCGCCCGCCGCGGTTCACATAGGCGGCCAGCACCGCGTGAAAACAGCAAGGCCCCGGCGGAAACCGCCGGGGCCTTTTCCTTTGTCGGACCCGCCTCGTGGCAGGCTCTATCCAAACACCACGGTCGGGAACCAGGTCGCGAGCTCGGGGAACAGGGCCAGCAGCCCGAGCGCGCCGATCTGCATCAGCACGAACGGAATGACGCCCCGGTAGATGTGCATTGTCGTGACCTCCGGCGGTGCTACGCCGCGGAGATAGAACAGCGCGAAGCCGAAGGGCGGGGTCAGGAACGACGTCTGCAGATTCATCGCCATCAGCACGCCGAGCCACACCGGCGACATGTCCGGGTCGAGCAGGAACAGCGCCGGGGCGACGATCGGGACCACCACGAACACGATCTCGATGAAGTCCAGGAAGAAGCCCAGGATGAACATCACGAGCATGACGACGAAGATGCCGCCCCACACGCCGCCGGGCAGCGAGTGCAGCAGGTCCTTGACGTACTGGTCGCCGCCCAGGCCCTTGAATACCAGGCTGAACATGGCGGCGCCGATGAGGATGACGAACACCATGGAGGAGACCTGCATGGTCGCCCGGTTGACCTCGGTGAGGATGCCGCTGCGGTAGGTGCGGATGAGGCACACCACCAGCCCCCAGAGCAGCACGACGCAGGCGATCGCGGCGGCGCCGATCGCGAAGGCGTCGACGGTCGGGATGATCTCGCGGCTGATCCGGAGGTCGAAGTTCGCCGTCAGCACCAGCATCGCCACCAGGGCGAGAGCCGAGAAGTAGATCGGCCAGCCGTGACTCTCGTCGAGGCGGATGCCGGCGAGCATCAGCGAGCCGATGGCGCCGACGGCCGCAGCCTCGGTCGGGGTGGCGATACCGGCCAGGATCGAGCCGAGCACCGCCACGATCAGCACGATCGGCGGCACGAAGGCGTGGAACACGTTCATCCAGAAGTGCGGGTCGTCGGCGTCTTCCTCGTCGATGATCGGCGGCGCCGCCGACGGCCGGACGATCGCCACGATCATCACATACAGGATGTACATGCCGACCAGCAGGAGGCCGGGGATCAGCGCGCCGGCGAACAGGTCGCCGACCGACACCGGCTCGGGCGACCAGTTGCCGGCCTCGCGCTGCGCGTCGGTGTAGGCGTTGGAGATCTGGTCGCCGAGCAGCACGAGCACGATCGACGGCGGGATGATCTGGCCGAGGGTGCCGGAGGCGCAGATGGTGCCGCAGGCCAGCTCGGTGTTGTAGCCGCGTTTCAGCATGGTCGGCAGCGACAGCAGACCCATGGTGACCACCGTGGCGCCGACGATTCCGGTCGAGGCGGCGAGCAGCGCACCGACGACGCAGACCGCGACCCCGAGTCCGCCACGCAGCCTGCCGAACAGCTTGCCCATCGTCTCGAGCAACTCCTCGGCGACCTTGGAGCGTTCGAGCATGACGCCCATGAACACGAAGAGCGGCACCGCGAGCAGCACCTCGTTCGTCATGTTGCCGAACATGCGCTGCGGCATGAAGTAGAAGAACGAGGAATCGAAGTGATTCAGCGCCAGGGCCAGCAGGCCGAACAGCAGCGCGCTGCCGCCCAGCGAGAATGCGACCGGGAAGCCGCACAGCAGCACGCCGCAGGCACACAGGAACATGACGATGGAGAGAAGGGCGGCTTCGTTATCCATGAGGGATGCTCCCGTCGTCATGCTTCACCGTCGGCGCGCCGCCCATGACGGTGTTGAGGCTGCGAATGAACAGGGAGACGCCCTGAAGGCCGATCAGGAGGCAGAACACCAGGATGACGGTCTTCAGCAGATAGACCGCCGGGATCCCGCTGGTCTCGACCGACCCCTCCAGCGATGCCCAGGACTGCCGGACATAGGGGATGGTGCCGATGAGGATCACGGTGGTCACCGGGAGCAGCAGCAGCAGCGAGCCGAGCATGTCGACCAGCGCCTTGGTCCTCTCGCTGGCGTCCCGATAGAAGATGTCGACGCGCACATGCCCGTCATGCAGCAGCGTGTAGCCAGCGGCCACCATGAACATGATGCCGTGCATGTAGATGATCGATTCCTGCATCATCAGCCAGCTGATGCCGAAGACATACCGCATGATGACGACGGTGAACTGAACCAGGACCATGGCTATCGCTAGCCATGCCGTTACCCGCCCGACCAGATCGTTGGTCCGATCGATGGCCGCGGCGATACTGCCGAGCGCCTGCACCTAGTATCCCCCTGTGAAACGGCCGGCTTGGACACCGCACGGATTTTTGCCGGTTTCGGCGCCAGCCCTAACGGCGTCTCCCTGCCGCCGCCATGAAGAAAGGGACCCCGCGGCCGTCGTCGCGGGGTCCCCGTCACCTACGGACGGGGACGCAATGCGTCCCCGCGGCAATCAACCGTATTTGAAGTTCAGGTTGCGGGCTGCGAAGTACGCCTCCTCGGCGAGCTTCGACCAGGCCATGGCGTTCTTCCGGTTCGACAGGTAGGCGGCGAGCACCTCCTTGGTGGCGTCGTCGGAATTCGCCAGCCCGGCGATCACTTCGCCCGAGGCGGTGCCGATCGCGGTCAGGACCTCGTTGGAGAACCGCTTCAGCTGGACACCGTGCTTGGTGAGCAGGGTGTTGAGGGCATCGCCGTTCTTGGCGTTGAACTCGGCGTGCGCGCGCGAGTTCTCGCCCATGGCGACGGTCTGGATGATGGCCTGCTGGGTCTTGGTGAAGCTCTCCCAGACACCCAGGTTGATGCCGAGCGACTGCGCCGGCGCCGGCTCGTGGAAGCCGGGGTAGTAGTAGAACTTGGCGACCTTGTAGAAGCCGAACGCCAGGTCGTTCCAGGGACCCACCCACTCGGTGGCGTCGATGGCGCCGGACTGCAGCGCCGGGAAGATCTCGCCACCCGGCAGGTTGACCACCGCGACGCCGAGGCGACGCATCACCTCGCCGCCGAGGCCGGGCATCCGCATCTTGAGGCCCTTGAGGTCCTCGACGGAGTTGATCTCCTTGTTGAACCAGCCGCCCATCTGGATGCCGGTGTTACCGCAGATGAAGCCCTTGATGTTGTCCTTCTTCGCGATCTTGTCCCAGACCTCCTGGCCGCCGCCCCAGTAGATCCAGGCATTCAGCTCGTCGGTGGTCAGGCCGAACGGCACGGTGCAGAAGAAGTTGTAGGCGACGCTCTTGCCCTGCCAGTAGTACTCGGCGCCGTGATACATCTCAGCGGTCCCGGCCGAGACGGCATCAAAGCTCTGGAACGGCGGCACCAGTTCGCCGGCGGCGAACAGCTTCACGGTCAGCTGGCCGTCGGTCAGGGCGGTGATGTTGTCCGCGATCCGCTGTGCCGCGGTGCCGAGGCCCGGGAAGTTCTTGGGCCAGGTGGTGACCATCTTCAGCTCGCGCTTGCCCTGCGCGATTGCCGGGGTCGAGAGTGCGGTCGCGGCGGCGGCGACGCCCGCTACGCCAGCCCCGGCAATAAATGAACGACGCTTCATTGGTTTCTCCCATCCGTGTTGCCGTCCGACGCGTGAGCGCGCGGATTTTCCCCCTAGTTGTCGCTCCGCTCGACGGACGCGACACGTGGCTTGGAACCACGCAGGTCGCGCGGATTATAGAGAACGCAAACCCGCGTGCAACACGCGACCCGGCGGGCTCGGGCGACTTCGGAGCGGCTCCGGCGATCCGGCGGCGACCGTCGTTGTGGAGTTCCGGCGCGTCCGGCACACTCGCCCGCCCCGACCGGGTCCGGACTCATCATGCGCATCGAAATCTGCTGTATCGGCAACCGGTTCAACATGTACCGCAACGCGATCGCGCTGCTGTACCACGCCCTCGTCGACGCCGGTCACGACGTCACGGTCGAGCACAACCGGCTCGGCGGCAGCGCGCTGGCGATCATCGTCCCACCGATGGCGTTCCGGGTCCCCGAACTGACCGCGGAACTGCACAGCGGGCGCCGGCGATACGCCGTCCTGGGTATCGAGACCTTCTCCGGCTACTCGCATGCCAGCCGTCCCGGCAGCGACGACGATGCCGATTTCCGCCGGTTCCTGGACGGGGCGGCGGGAGTGCTCTGCCTGTTTCGCGACGACGTCGCCTGCTACCGGCCGCACACCCGGCGGCCGGTGTGGCTGCGTTACGGCGTCCACCCGGCGCTCGACGAGTTGGCGGATCCGGCGGAGCGGCCGGTGGACGTGTTCTTCTTCGGCGACATCGATCCTTATCCGGAGCGGGCCCGGGTGATCGCCGAACTGCGCGCCGCGGGCCTCCTGGTGGAGGTGCTGGCCGGCGCCTCCGCCTCGCCACCCGCACTGGTGCGCAATGCCCGGATCGCCCGGGCCAAGCTCGACCTGAACCTGGCGCATGCCGAGCACGTCAGCCCGCAACGCGTCGTCTATCTCGCGAACAACCGGCGCTGCTGCGTGTCGAACACCGTCGGAGACTCCGACGGCTATCTCGCCGCCGCCTATCCGCAGCCGGACACGGCCGCACTCGTCGATGCCTGTCGCCGGATCGTCGCCGACGGCAGCTGGCGCCGGCTGGGGGAGGAGGCCTATGAGCGGGTGCGCACCTGGTCGATGGTCGAGGCCATGGTCCAGGCCCTCGACGGGATGCTGGACTGACCGCTACTCGGCTTCGGCCATCTCCTGCCAGCCGTCGGGACCCAGCCGTTCCACCGGCCGGTACCGGGTCTTGTAGGACATCTTGCGGCTGCCACGCACCCAGTAGCCGAGATACACGTAGGGCAGCCGCTGCTCGACCGCCTGCCGGACCATGTCGAGGATCATGAAGCGGCCGAGCGCCCGCTTGTCGGCGCCGGGCTCGAAGAAGCTGTAGACCGCCGACAGCCCGTCGTCCTGGCGGTCGACCAGCACCGTCGCCCACAGCACCGACCGCCGGTCGCGGTACTCCACCAGATGCGTGTCGATCGGCGACCGTTCCACCATGGCGGCGTAATCCGGGAAATCCATCAGCGCCATCTCGCCGTCGCCGTGGCGGCCGGCCTGATAGCGCGAGAACAGCTCATACTGCTCGCGGGTGGCCTCGTTGGGGACTGTCTCGCCGAGCAGGTCGTCGTTGGCCCTCAGGATCCGCCGGTGGCCACGTGTCCAGCGGAAGTCTGCGGCTCGTAGGCGGACCGGGACGCAGCCGCTGCAGCCGATGCAGGCCGGCCGGTAGGCGAGGTGCTGGGTGCGACGGAAGCCGGCCCGGGCCAGGGTGTCGTGGGCGTGCCGGCCGCGCCGGGTCGACAGGTCGCAGACCAGCCGCCGCTCCTGCAGGCCGGGCAGATAGGGGCACGGCATCGGCAGCGTGTGGAAGAAGGTCAGAGGCGCTGCCAGGGTGGCGTCGTGCATTCTCGGCTCCGGGTGTCAGGGGGCGTCCGACTCCGGCTGGACTCCGCAGAACTCCAGTCGGATCGCCGCTGCGATCGCCATCAGCTGGCGCTGCAGGTAGTCGGAGAACTCGTGCAGGCCGTACTGGATCACGGTGTCGGGCGTGTGCCCGCCGAGCGCCGCGCGCGTCTCGTCCAGCAGCTCCATCGCGGTGCTGCCGGCGCGCAGACCGAAGCCGGAGCGCAGGCGGTGCAGATGCGCGTCGATGTCCGAGAGGCAAAGCGCGATCGATCGCGGGAAGCTCATGTTGAACAGCAGGAAAGCGGCGACCTGCTTCGGCGACATGCCGCGCGGGTGCTCGCGGCGGAAGGCATGGTAGCCGGCGACCGAGCGCAGCAGGGCGTTCCACTGGCTGACGTCGACCGGACTGCCGACCCGCTGATCCTGCGGCAGCAGCAGGTGATACTTGATGTCCAGCAGCCGGGTCGTCTGGTCGGCGCGCTCCAGCTCGCGGCCGATCAGGCAGAAATACCAGGACTGGTCGCGGAAGAACGTCCCCTCGGTGATCCCGGCGTGGGTCTGGCACTGCTCCTTTATGGTCGCGCAGACGCGCGACAGCTCGCTCGGCTTGAGGTCGTCGGGCGTCAGAGTCGCCAGCGAATTGTTGAACACGTTCAGGTGGCTCCACATCTCCGTGGAGATGGTGGGGCGCAGGGCCCGGGCGTTCTCCTTGGCCGAGCGGATCGCCGAGACGATCGACGAGGGGTTGTCGCGATCAAGGACGTAGAAGTGCACGACATTCGCGTATGACGCCACGTCATAGGCCTTGTCGAACCGCTTCTCGTCGGCGTTCAGCTGCACGATCGAGCGCCAGTTCTGGGTGCCGCGCGAATCCCGGGAGAAGTGCAGGTTGACGTCGAGGATCCGCGCCAGGCTCTCGGCGCGCTCCATGTAGCGGCCGAGCCACAGCGCGCAGTCGGCGTAGCGGGCCAGCAGGAATTTGGTCCCGATCGTCATGCTTCGAGCACCCAGGTGTCCTTGGAGCCGCCGCCCTGGCTCGAGTTGACGATCAGCGAGCCGCGCCGCAGCGCCACCCGGGTCAGCCCGCCGGGCAGCACCCAGGACGACTGACCGGTCACCACGAACGGCCGCAGGTCGACATGGCGCGGCTCGATCATGCCGTCGATCAGGGTCGGGCAGACCGACAGGTCGATCATCGGCTGGCTGATGAAGTTCGACGGGTTGGCGATCAGCTTGGCGCGGACGTCCTCGATCTCCTCGCGGGTGGCGCGCGGGCCGATCACGATGCCGTAGCCGCCCGACTCGCCGACCGGCTTCACGACCAGGCGCTCCAGGTTGGCCAGGGTGTATTCCAGGCCCTCGCGCTCGCGGCAGATATGGGTGTCGACGTTGTCGAGGATCGGGTCCTCGTCGAGGTAGAAGCGGATGATCCGGGGCATGTAGGCGTACACCGCCTTGTCGTCGGCACAGCCGGTGCCGACGGCGTTCGCCAGCGCGACATTGCCTTTGACATAGGCCCCGAACAGGCCCGGCACGCCGAGCAGGCTCTCCGGGTTGAACACCTCGGGGTCGAGGAAGGCGTCATCGATGCGCCGGTAGATCGCGTGCACCGGCGCCTTGCCGGCGGTGGTCCGCATCCACACCCGGTCGTTCTCGACGAACAGGTCGGAACCCTCGACCAGAGGCACGCCCATTTCCCGGGCCAGGAACACATGCTCGAAATAGGCGGCGTTGTAGACGCCGGGCGACAGCAGCACCACCTGCGGGTCGGTCACCGCGCTCGGCGCCAGGTCGGCCACCGCCTCGAGCAGCTTCTGGCCGTAGTCGCTGACCGGCCTGATGCCGATCTGCTCCATGAGGTCGGGGAAGGTCCGCTGCATCATGTGGCGGTTCTCCACCACGTAGGACACGCCCGACGGGGTGCGGGCATTGTCCTCGAGAACCTTGAAGCGGCCGGAGCCGTCACGCACCAGGTCGACGCCGCAGACGTTGACGTAGGATCCGTGCGGCACCGCGACGCCGCGCATCTGCTCCCGGTAATAGGCGTTGCCGTACACCAGCTCGGCTGGGACCACGCCCTCCTTGATGATGCGTCCCTCGTGATAGACGTCGTGGAGGAACAGGTTGATCGCCGTCACCCGCTGCTTCGACCCGCGCTCGATGACGTCCCAGTCGCTGGCCGAGATGATCCGCGGGATCACGTCGAACGGCAGGATGCGGTCGATGACGTCGCGCTCGGAGTAGACGGTGAAGGTGATGCCGAGGTTGTAGAGCTCGCGCTCGGCGATCTCGGCCCGGCGAACCAGCTCCAGGAGGCTGAAGCGGCCCAGGCGATCGCGAACCATCGGAGCGTGATCCGTCGGCGCGCCGTCGCCGCCGAGGACTTCGCACCAATGACCCTGCCTGTCGTAGGCTGTGAGCAGGTCAGCACCTTCGCCCATGGTCTCCCCGTCGCAGCCGGTCGGCGGGAGGCGCCGGCTCCGCCGGGCCGCTCCGATCCTCAGGCTATGTGGAACGCCGCCGGATCACAACGGGGATGCCGACGGCGGTGCAGCAAGACATCTCTGGGACTCAGCCGCCGGGGCGCGGTGCGGGCGGCGTCGGCGCGGCGCTCGGGCGAGCGGCCGCCGGCTGTACGGCGGCCGGGCCGCCGCGATCGACGGCGGCGGGACCACCGCGGTCCACCGACGGTGGCCCGCCGCGGTCGGGCGTTGCGGGTGGCGTGCCGGCGGCCGCGCCCGGGGGCGTCTGCGCGGCGCGGCGCCGAGCCTCGTCGGCGGCAAGTGCCTTGCCGGCCGTGCCGGTCGCCGACAGGTGCTTCAGGACGATGCTGATGCGGCGGTTGGTCGGGTCGGCGGGATCGGTCACCAGCGGTTCGCGGTCGGCCTTCCCGACCACCTCGTCGATGCGCTTCTCGTCGACGCCGTTGGCCACCAGCACGCGCCGCGACGCATTGGCGCGATCGGACGACAGGTCCCAGTTGGTGTAGGTCGAGCCCGGCGCGAACTGCTTGGAGTCGGTGTGGCCGGTGACCTCGATCTGGTTCGGCAGCTTGGAGACGATCTCCGACACCTTCACCAGCAGCTGGCGCGTCTGCTCGTACATGGCGGCACTGCCGTTCGGGAACAGCGCGATCTTCTCCTGGTCGATCAGCTGGATGCGCAGGCCTTCGGGGGTCGCGTCGATCTGCAGCGATTCGCCGACCTCGCCGAGTTCCGGCGTCTTCTCGATCGCCTCCTTGATGGCGGCCTCGGCCTGCTCGAACTGCTCCTGATCGCGCTCGCGCAGCATCTGCTCGACCGCCTCCTGGCTCATCACGCCTTCTTCGTCCTCGCGCGAGCCGAGCCGGGACTCGATGTTCTCGGGATCGTCGGAGTCGGGATCGACCGCCTCGGTCTGCTCGGCTTGCGGGCGCGCCGCCTGCGGCGTCGAGATCTGCGGCGGCGAGCTCGGCGACTTCAGCGCGCCCGGCACCGTGATCGACGTGCCGCCGAGCACGCCGCCGGAACCGGAGCGCGTGGCGCGCGAGATCGCCGTCGGGTCGAAGTAGTTGGAAATGCCCATCTTCTGCTCTTCGGTCGTGGCGTTGAGCAGCCACAGGAGCAGGAAGAACGCCATCATCGCGGTCACGAAGTCGGCATAGGCGACCTTCCAGGCGCCGCCGTGGTGGCCGCCATGGCCGCCCTTCTTGACCTTCTTGATGACGATTGTCGCGTGGTTGTCCACCGACGGGCACCTTCCTCAGATCGCGATTGCAGGACGGCTATGCAAGGCCGGGGCCATCCGGGTTCACTCCGCAGCGTCGAGTGATAGGTCAGACCGGAGGCAGTGCCGCCACCGCTTCCTCGACCTCGAAGAACGAGGGGCGGTCCTTGGCGAGCAGGGCCTTGCGGGCGAACTCCACCGACACCGCCGGCGCGTAGCCGGAGACGTGGGCGAGCAGGCCGGCCCGGATGCAGCCGAGATACTTGGAGTCGGCGGTGAACACGTTGCCCATCGCCGACGCAAGCGGGCTGACGAAGCCGTAGGCCAGAAGGATCCCGAGGAAGGTTCCGACGAGGGCGCCGCCGATGAGCTTGCCGAGAACCTCCGGCGGCTCGGTAATCGAGCCCATGGTCTTGATGATGCCGAGCACCGCCGCGACGATCCCCAGTGCCGGAAAGCCGTCGCCCATGGTCTGGAACGCCGACTGGATCTGGGCGTCCTCTGCGTGATGGGTCTCCAGTTCCTCGTCGAGCAGATCCGCCAGTTCGTGCGGATTGTCGGTGCCTAGAGTCATCATCCGCAGGTAGTCGCAGAGGAATTCCATGGCGTGGTGGTCGGAGGAGAAGCGTGGGAACGCCTGGAACAGGCTGCTCTCCTCGGGACGCTCGATATGCGACTCGATCGCCAGCATGCCCTTGGTCTTGGCGAGCTTGAAGATCGCATAGAGCAGCGACAGCAGCTCGAGGTAGTCTTCCTTGTTGTACTTCGGGCCCCGGAGCGCGCTCTTGAAGCCGTAGCCGGCCCTGGCGATGATGTATTTCGGATTCGCCACCAGGAAGGCGCCGACGCCGGCGCCGCCGATGATCACCAGCTCGAAAGGCTGCCACAGCGGCCCGAGCTTGCCGCCCATGGCCATGTAGCCGCCGATCACGCTGACCATCACCACAACCCAGCCGATGATCACGAACATGATCGGCTCCCGTGCCTGAATGTTCCCCCAGGGATATTATTCCCCGTTAATGATTGATAATTCGCTAACTTAGGCAAATTGCCAAGAAGTTCCGGCAAGCTCTTGGAGACAGATTGGTTTCTCGCGCGCCGCGGAGGCCGGCGGCGCGGTCGTGCGTTTGAAACCAGGGACCGGTCGCGATATGTAGGGGGGCATCTTCCCAATTCGAGGCTCGAGCGTATGTCGATCGATCCGTCTGCCTTCCGGGCCGTCCTCGGTCGCTATGCCACCGGTGTGGCGATCGTCACGACGCTCGGGCCGGACGGCTACCCGGTCGGGCTGACGGTCAACAGCTTCACCTCGGTGTCACTCGATCCGCCCCTGGTGCTGTTCTGCCTGGACCGGCAAGCCGGCAGCGGTCCGGCCTTCGCCGTTGCCGACTGCTTCGCCGTCAACATTCTGGGCACGCATCAGGCGCCGGTATCGTCGCGCTTCGCCGACCCCGCCGCCGAGCGCTTCGTCGAGGATCGCACCCTGACCTGGGAGACCGGCGCGCCGATCCTCGCCCATGCCCTGGCGGCGCTCGACTGCCGGGTCCACGCCCGCTACGACGGTGGTGACCATGTCATCCTGGTCGGGCGGGTGCTCCGCGCCGAAGTGGTCGACGATGCGGCACCGCTGGTGTACTGGCGCGGCTGCTATCGGGCGCTCGACTAGGCCAGGCGCTCGATCAGGGGGCCTTCAGACCACCTCACCGGCGGTGCTGCCGAGCAGGCGGGCGGTCATGCCGAGCTCGGCGAAGCGCGCAACGATCTCGCGCACATGTTCGGCGTTGCGGGTCTCGACGACGGCGTCGAGATCGGCCTGCTTCACCGGCACGTCCTGGAACAGGCGTTGGTGGTAGATCTCGACGATGTTGCCCCCGGTCTCGCCGATCACCCGCGCGACCGTAGCCAGCACACCCGGCTCGTCGGAGATCTCGACGCGCAGACGCACCATCCGGCCGTCGCGCACCAGGCCGCGCATCATCACCGACGCCAGGATCCGCGAGTCGATGTTGCCGCCGCAGACCACGGTGGCCACCCGCTGCCCGGCGAACCGTTCGGGATCGTGCAGCAGTGCTGCGATGCCGGCCGCACCGGCGCCCTCGGCGACCAGACGCTGCTGCTCGATCATGACCTGGACGGCGCGCTCGATCGCCCGCTCCGGCACCAGCACGATGTCCTCGACCAATTCCGCGACCACCCGGCGGGTGAGGAGGCCGGCGTCCTTGACGGCGATGCCCTCGGCCAGGGTGGACCCGCCGGAGGTGGCCGGCAGGCCGCGGATCGCCTGCCACATCGACGGGAAGCTCTCGACCTGCACGCCGATGATGCGGATACTTGGTTTCAGTGCCTTGGCGGCGATCGCGATGCCGCTGATCAGGCCGCCGCCGCCGATCGGCACCACCAGGACGTCGACGTCGGGCAGTTCGGCGAGGATCTCCAGGCCGATGGTGCCCTGGCCGCGGATGATGTCGGGATCGTCGTATGGATGCACCAGCACCAGGCCCTCTTCGGCGACCAGCCGCTCGGTCTCGGCCCGGCAGTCGGCGAGCGTGCGGCCGCGCAGCACCACCCGTGCGCCATGCGAGCGGGTGCGCTCGACCTTCGAGAACGGCGTGGTCTCCGGCATCACGATGGTCGAGGGGATGCCGAGGCGGGCCGCGTGATAGGCCACGCCCTGGGCGTGGTTGCCGGCCGACATCGCGATGGTGCCGCGGCGCCGTTCGTCGGCGGTCAGGCCCGAGAGCTTGACCAGCGCGCCGCGCTCCTTGAACGAGCTGGTGTGCTGCTGGGTCTCCAGCTTCAGCGACAGCCGGCAGCCGAACAGCGCCGACAGCGTCGGGCTGTCGACGGTCGGTGTCCGCACGACGGCGCCGCGGATGATGTCGGCTGCATCCCGGATCGAGGCCAGGTCGACAGGAATCGGCATCTTTCGCTCCCTGAGGCCGCGTGGGTCGGCGGATGTTCAAGCATTCGTAAGGAATGCGGCGCTATTGTAGACCTCGATCAGCCGACTCGCGTTGGCTTTCGACCCCTTCCGTGATAGATCCTCGGAGGGGAGGCAAGGGGAACGAGACGCTCGCAGGCGGACCCGGCCTTTCCGGGCGCCGCGAAGCCGAGGGCGGCGAGATGGCTGCACGACCGAATCGCTGGCTGGTCGCAACGTCGCAGGTAGCAATCCTGGCAGTGATGCTTGCGTCAGGCGTCGGCGGGGCGGCGAGGGCGGACGAGAAGATCCCTGCGGCAAGCTGGTACATCGTTGGCGGCCCCGAGCATGGCCCGGCAGTGCAGGGGGACGGTAGCGGGCAGGACAACCGGCCGCGCAGGGTCGATTTCGGCGTGACCTTCTCCGGCGTCACCTTCTCCGGCATCGCCGCCGGCGACATCATCACCTTCACATCGGGTGCGACTTCGCCGGGGGTGGACGAGCCCGACGGGTACTCCTTCCTGGTGTCCGGAGCCTATGACTTCGAGACTGGCACGCTCGTGACGCCGCGCATCGTCGGCGGAGTCGGTGTCAGCAATGTTGGAGCGGGCGCCGCCGGCCGGCTCGCCCCGGCCGACCCGACCGCGCGGTCGGACATGACGCCGACGGCGCGGATCGGTTTCGGTGCCGATTTCGATCTCGGCGATTACTGGGCGGTCTCGGCCGAGTACAGCGCGATGTATCTTGCCGAGTCCGAGCGCGAGGGACGGCTCGGCGAAAGCCGGCTGGACCAGAAGTTTACGGTCGGCGCGAAGGTCCGCTTCTAGCCGCCCGACGGGGACAGCTCCAGCCGGGACCTTGCGGTGTCCGGCTCGCGCGGGATCGGGAAGCTGCCGCCGCGCACCCAATCGCTCTGCCACGATCCGAAGAATGGCGAGAACGGGTTGCCGGACGGGCCCAGCGCGGCGACGAAGCGCGACCGCTCGAGGTCGGCGAGATCGTAGACCAGGCGCAGGGCGGCGCCGTGGCCGTGGCGGAACGCGGGGTCGTCGCCGGCCGTCCAGCTGCCGCGGTTGACCGTGTAGTCGCCGCCGCCGGTCGCTGCCCGCCGCTCGAGCAGGTGGCCGATGACGGGCACCCGGCTCCACACCCGGTGCTCGAACACCGCCTGGTGCGCCTCGCCCCAGCGCCAGGCGTCGAGGTCCGGCCCGAACTGCCGGGTCATCCGGGCGAGGGCTTCGGAGAGCGTGCCGGCCACGATGTCGCCGCAGCTCTCGATGGCTGCGGTCCGCCGGTCGTCGCACCAGCGCGGCTCGTCGGCCAGGATCCGGGCGAGCGTCGCGTAGCGGACCCGCCGGTAGCTGTCGAGCAGCGGCCCCAGATTGTCGGCGAACAGGCGCTCGTGCAGCGCCGCGGTCCAGGCCGCGAAGATCACCGGCTCCGGCCGGTCCATCGCCATGTCGCCGTTCCAGGTGCCGAGCAGGTCGAGCGCCTTGCGCATCGACGCATCGGGCACCCGGTCGCCGGCGCGGTCGAGCAGGATCGGCACCAGGTTGCGGGCGAATCCGGACATGGTGTCGAGCTGGATCGCCGCCATGGCGTCGAGCGAGCCGTCGGTGCCGGCCAATCGCTCGCGGACGCGATCGGCGCGAAACGGCGCGTCCGCCTCCCGCCCGAAATAGTGGTCGCGATCGCGGCTCCAGACCCGCTCGTTGGCGTTCACGATGACGCCATCCTGTGGGTCGCGGATCTGGGGCAATTCCTCGAACGGCAGCCAGCCCCGCCAGTCCTGCTCGCCGGTCCAGCCGATCGCCGGCAGGAAGCCGTCGCCGGACGCCCGGACGGGCACGCGACCGGCCGACACCATGCCGGTCCGGCCTTCGACGTCGGCGAAGACGATGTTCTGCTGCGGTGCGTGGAAGCTCCGCAGTGCCGCGACGACGGCGTCGGCGTCGTCGGCTGCCCCCATGCGGAACAGCGCCTCGGCGGTGTCGTCGTCCTCGCGCAGCACCGGCGAGGCCAGCGCCAGGACGGTGCCCTCGGCGGCGGCGTCGGCGGCACTCTCCATGGCGTCGGAGACCACCGGACCGTGGCGGGTGGTGCGGACGGTGAGCTCGATCGTCCGCTCTCCGCTGCGGATGCTCTCGGTCCGGGTCGTGAAGGCGGCACTGCCGTCCGGCGTGCGATAGCGTCCGGGATCGGCCGGATCCAGCTTCTCGACGAACAGGTCCTGGGTGTCGGAATGCGTGGTGGTGATCGACCAGGCGACCCGGCCGTTGTGCCCGAGCACCAGGAACGGCACTCCCGGCACGAAGGCGCCGACCCGCAGGTAGCCCGGCGCGTCGATCCGGGCCAGGGTCCAGATGTTCGGATCCGACAGGCCGAGATGCGGATCGCCCGCCAGCACCGGCCTGCCGGTCGGCGTGCGGCTGCCGTCCAGCACCCAGGCGTTGGACGCCAGCCGCGGCGCCAGTTCGGCCGGCAGGGCCGCCGCCAGCGCGTCGAGGCGCGCGCGGCCGAGCGCCTGCACCGCGGCGCCGGGCTCGCCGGCCGACCCCGACCCGCTTCGGGCCTGCCGCTCGTCGCCCGTCTCGGCCCACAGCGTGTCGAGGTCGGCCGGCGTCAGCCCGGCCTTCAGCATGCGGGCGCGCAGGATCTCGCCGAACCAGTTGCCGGCCAGCTGCAGCGACATCAGCCGGCCCCACAGCAGGCTGTCTGCCGGCCGCCACGGCTCCGGGGCGTGCCCGAGCAGCACGAATTCCGGCGGCAGCGCGCCTGAGCGGGTCTGCAGATAGGCGTTGACCCCGGCGCTGTAGGCCTCGACGTGGGATCGTGCCTCGGGCGACAGGCGCTGCAGGTTGGCCTCTGCCAGGCGATGCAGGCCCAGCGTGCGGAACATCCGGTCGACCGGCAGCCCGCCGTCGCCGACCACCTCGGCGAGCCGCCCGGTGCCGATCCGCCGGGTCATTTCCATCTGCCAGAGGCGGTCCTGGGCATGCGCGAAGCCGAGCGCGAAGCTGCCGTCCGCCGGCGTCTCGGCGGTGATGTACAGCACGCCGCGGGAATCGCGGGTGATCGCCGCCGGTTTCGCCAGCCCGGTCAGCCCGCTCAACCGCCCGTCGAGGGTCGGCACCGAAGTGCGCAGCCACAGTACGCCGGCGGCGGCGGCGACGTTGACGGCAAGGACAACGATCACGGCCGCCACCAGCAGCCGGCGGCCGATCGAGCCGCGGCGCCTGGCCGTCGCGGCTCGCCTGGCGAACATCGCGCGGGGGGAGCCCGCCACGCCTCAGGTCTTGTTGAAGATGATGGTCTTCTTGTGCGTGAAGTGCTCCAGCATCGACTCCAGCGTCGCTTCCTTGCCGAGGCCGGAGTTCTTCACGCCGCCGTAGCTGAGCCCCGGCTGCACCACCAGGTTCTGGTTCACCTGCACGAAGCCGGCCTCCAGCCGCTCGGTGAAGCTGAGTGCGGCCTTCAGGTCGTTGGTCCACACCGTGGCGGCGAGGCCGTACTCGGTGTCGTTGGCGGCGGCCAGCACCTGCTCCTGGTCGGACCAGCGGAAGATGCAGGTGACGGGACCGAAGATCTCCTCGCGGGCGAGGCGGCTGTCATGCCCGATCTCGGTGAACACCACCGGGCGGATGAACAGGCCGTCCTTGAACTTCGGATCCTTCGGCATCGCCGAGCACTCGATCGGCACCGCCCCCGGCTCCTTGCGGCCGTGCTCGATGTAGCCCTGCACCTTGGCGAACTGCTCCGGCGAGATGATGGTGCCGATGTCGGTCTTCTCGTCGAGCGGGTCGCCCATCACCATGGCGTCGACCTTGGCCCGCAGCTTGCTCACGAACTCGTCGTAGACCTTCTCGTGCACGAACATCCGGCTGGCGGCGGTGCAGGACTGGCCCTGGCGGGTGAAGCGCATGCCGATGACGGCACCGGCGACCGCCTTGTCGACGTCGGCGTCGGCGAACACGATCATCGGCGACTTGCCGCCCAGTTCCAGGGTCACCGGGATCAGTTTGTCGGCGGCGGTCCGGTACACGATCTTGCCGGTCTCCACCGAGCCGGTGAAGGTGATCTTGCCGACCTGCTTGTGGGCGACCAGCGGGGCGCCGCATTCCGGGCCGAAGCCCGAGAGCATGCTGAAGACGCCGGCCGGCAGCACCGCGTTCAGGATCTGGCAGACCCGCAGCACGGTGAGCGGCGCCTCCTCGGCCGACTTCACGATCACCGCGTTGCCGGCCAGGATCGCCGGGGCGATCTTCAGGGCCATCAGCAGCAGCGGCACGTTCCAGGGGATGATCGCACCGACCACGCCGACCGGCTCGCGCACCGTGATGGTGAGCATGTCGGGGTGGTGCGGCACGGTCTCGCCCTTCAGCTCGGAGCCGAGGCCGGCGTGGAAGTAGAAGGCGTCAGCCAGGATCGAGGCCTCGACGCGGCTCTCGGTGCGCAGCGCCTTGCCGGTCTCCAGCGCGATCAGCCGGCCGAGTTCCTCGACATGCCGCTCCAGCGCCTCCGCACAGCGGTACAGCAGCTTGCCGCGGTCGCGGGCGCGCAGCTTGCCCCAGGACTTCTGCGCCTCGACGGCCGCCTTCACGGCGCGGTCGACGTCCTCGGCGTCGCCGGCCGCCCCGTAGCCGATGATCTCGCCGGTCGCCGGGTACACCACCTCGAAGGTCTTGCCCGACGCGGCCTGCACCAGCTTGCCGCCGATCAGGTGGCGGCCGGACAGCGCCTTGGCGAGCGCGTAGGGATCGAGGTTCGGCTCGAGAGACGGCGACTGGCCGTAGTCGAGATCGCTCGTCATCAGGTTCATCGTCCGATCTCCTTCAGGATCTTGGCGCGGTCCTGGTCCAGGTTCGGGGCCGGCGCGCGGGTGGTGGGGTCGGGGAAGCCCGAGATCTTGATCGGGTTGCCGATCACCTTCATCGGCCCGGTGATCGGGTCGTCGACGTCGACGATCATGTTGCGCGCCGCCGCCTGCGGGTAGTTCACCGCCTGGCCGATGTCGTTGATCGGACCCGCCGGCACCCCGGCGGCGTCGAGCACCGCCATCCAGTGAGCGGTCGGCGCAGTCTTCAGGATCGCCTCCAACTCGACCTTCAGGGCCTCGACGTTCTCGGCGCGCTTCGGGTTGGTGACGTAGCGCGGGTCGTCCTTCCACTCGGGCTTGCCGAGGCCGTCGGCCAGCTTGCGCCACAGCGCGTCGTTGCCGGCGGCGATGATGACGTAGCCGTCGCCGGTCTCGAAGGCCTCGAACGGCGTGATCGACGGATGCCGGGCGCCGAGCGGGCCGGGTGCCGTGCCGGAGGTGAAGTAGCGCATCGCGGCGTTCTCCAGCAGCGCCAGCTGGCAGTCGAACATGCCGATGTCGACCTTGGTCGCCTCGCCGGTCATCGCCCGGTGGTACAGCGCCGAGATCAGGCCGACCGCGGTGTACAGGCCGGAGCCGATGTCGCCGATCGACATGCCGATGCGGGTCGGAGGCGTGCCGGGGTGGCCGGTGACGCTCATGATGCCGCCCATGCCCTGCACGACCATGTCGTAGGCGGGGCGCGTCATGTCCGGGCCGGAATGCCCGAAGCCGGAGGCGGCGGCGTAGATCAGCTTGGGGAAGCGCGGGTGCAGCACGTCCCAGCCGTAGCCGAGCTTCTCCATGGTGCCGGGCCGGAAGTTCTCGACCACCACGTCGGCGGTCGCCAGCAGCATCTCGAAGACGGCGCGGTCGCCGTCGTCCTTGAGGTTGAGGGCGATGCTCTCCTTGCCGCGGTTGATCGACTGGAAATACGCCGACTTGCCGTTCACGAACGGGCCGTAGTGGCGGGCGTCGTCGCCGGTCTCCGGGGTCTCGACCTTGATCACCCGGGCGCCGAGCTCCGCCAGCAGCAGGGTGCAGTAGGGGCCGGCCAGGATGCGGCTGACGTCGACGACGGTGATCCCGGCGAGGGGACCGGATCGGGCTGGTTGGCCGTCGGCGGCCATGGGCATGCCTCCCTGCTGGGCTCGTTCGCGATTTCCGCGGTTTTAGACCACGGCCGGGCAGGGGACAAGGCGACCACGGCGGGAAGTCGCGCCGCGCGTGGCGGTCGCCGGCGAATCAGCTTACAGGAGAACTCGTCGCTTTATCACCGTGCGGGGTGGGGGATGATTCGCACTACGATTGCTGTCGGGCTGGCCTTGGGACTGGCTGCGTGCTCGGCGACGCCGAAGGACGGCGAGAAGATGGAGGGCGACGTGCGCCTGCAGCCGGTCGCACTCAGCACCGACGCCGATCCGGCGAGCTGTGCGGCGCGGGCGATGCTGATGCACCGCGCCGCGATCCCGCCCGACTGGGGGGCGGCGGTGCAGACGCCGACGACGCTGCACGTTCCGCGCAACGCCAGGGTCCTGGAAGTGCTGTGCGTCACGGCCGACGGCCGCCGCACGACCGCGCGTTACCTGACCTCGGAGGAGTCGGCGGAGGCCAAGCAGGGCCAGGTGACAACCGGCGCGATGTTCCTGCTGCTCGGCGGCCTGCCGGCGCTGGCCACCGGTGCGGTCCAGCGCACCGACGTCTACGAATTCCCGGCGTCCCTGGCGGTGGCCATGCCGCCGGCGGCATCCGCCGCCCCGCAGCAGCGCTCCGACTTCATCGCCCGGCGCACCACGGAGATCGAGGGAGACACGGGGCAATGGCGTACGCTGCGGCACAAGCTGTGCGAGAACGACCGCGACCGCAACGTGGAGGTGATGAGCCCGGCCTGCGAGCAGGCGCTGTCCGAGATCGACCGTCGCAAGCGCGAGATGCTCGACGCGCTGACGGCGATGCGCACGGCGCAGAACTGAGGCTCGCCGGCCATCGCGGAGCGGCGGGTGGATCCCGGCTCTGCGGCCGGGATGAGGAGATCGGGGGTCACCAACTCCCTCATCCCGGCCGCAGAGCCGGGATCCAGGCCGCGACGGGCGGCTGCGGTGCAGCTCGCTACTCGGCCGCCTTCACCACCTTCGCCTCGGCCGCGCGGATGCCGGCGCGGATGAACTCCAGGGCTTCCTCGGTGTCGCCCCAGCGCTTCACCTTCACCCACTTGTTGGCCTCGAGATCCTTGTAGTGGGTGAAGAAGTGCTGGATCTGGTCGACCAGGATCTTCGGCAGGTCGCGCCACGAGCCGACGTCGGTGTAGTAGGGGTGCAGCTTGTCGACCGGCACCGCCAGGATCTTCTCGTCCAGCCCCGATTCGTCTTCCATGATCAGGACGCCGACCGGACGCACGCGAACCACCGACTTCGGCAGGATCGGCACCTGGCCGGCGACCATCACGTCGACCGGGTCGCCGTCGTCGGACAGGGTGTGCGGAATGAAGCCGTAGTTGACCGGATAGGTCATCGCGGTGTGCAGGAACCGGTCGACGAACAGCGCGCCCGATTCCTTGTCCAACTCGTACTTCACCGGGTCGGACCCGACGCTCACCTCGACGATGACGTTGATGTCGTAGGGCGGGTTGTGGCCGATGGCGATCTTGTCGAGTCTCATGTCCTGGCCCTCGTGACCTCGAATGTTGCGCTGCAACATAGCGATCGGGCGAGGGCAATCAAGTGACTAATCGTGGACAACGCCCCTGAGGACGTCGGCGATGATGCGGGTGCCGATGGCGACCAGCAGCACGTCGGTGCCGACCGATTGCAGCTCGTACCCGGCGGGGATCGACAGCCGGGAGGTCAGCGCGTTCGGCAGGCCGCGCTTGGCGATGCCCGGCGGCAGCGGCTTGCCGCGGGCGAGATTCTTGGCGATGCCCGGCGGCAAGGCCTGGCTCGGCTGCGGGTTCTGCTGGAAGTAGCCGGCAATGGTATGGCGGTCGTGGTCCGACAGCAGGATTCCGGCCAGCGTGGCCCCAGCGGCGGTAACGGCCGCCGCGGTGGCACCGTCGGTCGTCGAGCCGCCCGATTTGCCGCCAGCCGGCTTGCCGCCCGCTTGCTGGCCGGCAGCCTTCTCGGATTTTTCTGCCTTCTCGGATTTTTCTGCCTTCTCGGATTTTTCTGCCTTCTCGGACTTGGCGGTCGCGGGCGCAGGGTGGCCGGCGGCCAGTGCGATGGCCGCCGCGATGATCAGCACACGAGTGAGCATGTTGTTTTACTCCGGTCGGATCGACGGCCGTTCCCTGCGGTCGGATCGACAATCATGACCATAGCACGCAAGCGGGCCGGCCCGAATGGGAGTCGGCCCTATGGTCTAGATCTGCACCGGAATATCGATGAAGGCGAGGACTGCGATCAACGGGATCATGTCGCCCTGTGGAAGCGTGAGCAGCCGCGCGAACAGCACAATTTGATATCCAAATGCAGTGATGATATCATTGATGGCGTTGTGAAGGAGCGATAGCCATGGCTACCGTCGTCGTCCGGAACCTTCCCGAAGAGACCCACCGCGCCCTGAAGGTGCGTGCTGCGATACACGGTCGCAGCACCGAGGCCGAGATCCGCGACATCCTGGAGAAGGCGGCGAAGCCGGAGGGCAGGGTCAAGCTGGGCTCCCTGTTGGCCGAGATCGGCCGCGAGGCAGGCCTGACGGACGCCGAACACAGCGTCTTCCAGCAAGTGCGCGACACGTCGCCGGCCGAGCCGATCCGGTTCGATCGGTGATTCTCGTCGATACGAACGTGATTTCGGAGCCGCTGCGCGAGGCGCCCGAGGCTCGGGTGATCGCGTGGATCGACGCACAGGCCGTTGAAACTCTGTACCTGTCCGCAATCACTGTCGCGGAACTTCGCTTCGGTGTGGCGGTGCTGCCCGCCGGCAAGCGCCGCGACAGGTTACAAATGCGCCTCGAGCGGGAAGTGTTGCCGCTGTTCTCCGGTCGCGTGGCGGCGTTCGACCTGGACGCCTCGCAGACATACGCCGACCTCATGGCCCAGGCGCGCGCGGAGGGCCGGGCGATCGAGAAGGCCGACGGCTATATCGCCGCCGTTGCGGCCGCTCGCGGCTTCATCGTCGCCACGCGCGATGTCGGCCCGTTCGAGGCCGCCGGCTTGGTTGTCGTCAACCCCTGGGGGTCCGGGAACGCCTCAGCATGAAGACGGGCGTCCCGTCTCTCTTCAGATATCGCGACAAGACGCACGCCGAGCATGAATACGCAACGGGCCGGCCCCGCCAGGGACCGGCCCGCCGCGTGTTGCCGTGTGGAGCGGCTCAGCCGGCGGCGGCGACCGCCCGCTTGGCCATCACGGTGATCAGGTGCGCCCGGTACTCGGCGCTGGCATGGATGTCGGAGTTCAGGGTGCCGGCGTCGACGGTGATGCCGGCGACCGCGTCCGGCGACCAGTTGGCCGACAGCGCCTTCTCCATCTCCGGCACCCGGAACACGCCGTCCTGGCCGGCGCCGGTGACCGCCACCCGCACGCCGTCGGCCGCCTTGGCGACGAACACCCCGACCAGGGCGTAGCGCGAGGCCGGGTTGTCGAACTTCACGTAGGCGGCCTTCTCGGCCTTCGGGAACGACACCGAGACGATGACCTCGTCGTCGGCGAGGTCGGTCTCGAACAGCCCGGTGAAGAAGTCGTCGGCCTTCACCTCGCGGCTGCTGGTCTTGATGGTGGCACCCAGGCCGAGGCAGGCGGCCGGATAGTCGGCCGCCGGGTCGTTGTTGGCGATCGAGCCGCCGATGGTGCCGCGGTTGCGGACCTGCGGGTCGCCGATGCCGCCGGCCAGTGCCGCCAGCGCCGGGATTGCAGCGGCGACGTCGCCGGAGCCGGCGACGGCGGCGTGGGTGGTCATCGCACCGATGGTCACGCCGCCGCCGGCGACGGCGATGCCCACCAGTTCCTTGACGCCGGCGAGGTCGATCACGTCGGACGGCTGCGCCAGGCGCTGCTTGAGGGTCGGGATCAGCGTCTGGCCGCCGGCCATGAACTTCCCGTCCTCGGCCGCCGTCAGTGCGGCGATCGCGTCCGCCACGGACGACGGCTTGCGGTATTCGAATGCGTACATGGTCTGTCTCCTCGGGTCTCGTCCGTGGTCATTCCGCCGCGGCCGCCGGCCGGGCGTCGTGAATCGTCTGCCATACCCGCTGCGGGCTCGCCGGCATCTGGATGTCGCGCACCCCGAGGCCCCACAGCGCGTCGACCACCGCGTTGATCACGGCGGGCGGCGAGCCGATCGCCCCGACCTCGCCGCAGCCCTTCACGCCGAGCGAGTTGTGGGTGCACAGCGTGCTCTCGGTGCCGACCGAGAAGGACGGCAGGTTGTCGGCCCGCGGCATGGTGTAGTCCATGTAGGAGCCGGTCACGAGCTGGCCGTCGTCGTCGTAGACGCAGGCCTCCATCAACGCCTGCCCGATGCCCTGGGCGAGGCCGCCGTGGATCTGCCCGGCGACGATCATCGGGTTGATGACCCGGCCGACGTCGTCCACCGCGGTCATGCGCTCGACCCGAACCACGCCGGTGTCGGGGTCGACCTCGACCTCGGCGATGTGGCAGCCGCCCGGGAAGGTGAAGTTCAGCGGATCGTAGAACGCCTTCTCGTCCAGGCCCGGCTCCAGCTCGTGGTGCGGGAAGTTGTGCGGCACGTAGGCGGTCAGCGCGACGGCCCCGAACGCCATGGTCTTGTCGGTGCCGGCGACCGTGAAGTTGCCGTCCTTGAACTCGATGTCGGCCTCCGAGGCCTCCAGCACATGGGCGGCGATCTTCTTGGCCTTGGCGATCACCTTGTCGAGCGCCTTGACGATCGCCTCGCCGCCGACCGCCAGCGAGCGCGAGCCGTAGGTGCCCATTCCGAACTGCACCTTGTTGGTGTCGCCGTGGCTGATCTCGATGTTCTCCATCGGCATGCCGAGCTTCTCGGACACCAGCTGGGCGAAGGTGGTCTCGTGGCCCTGGCCGTGGCTGTGCGAGCCGGTGAACACCGTCACCGACCCGGTCGGATGCACCCGCACCTCGGCCGATTCGTAGAGCCCGGCGCGCGCGCCGAGCGAGCCGACCACAGCCGACGGCGCGATGCCGCAGGCCTCAAGGTAGGTGGAGTAGCCGATGCCGCGACGCTTGCCGCGCGCCTCGGACGCCTTGCGGCGGGCCTCGAAGCCGTCGGCGTCGGCGGCCTTCAGGGCGGCGTTCAGGGTCGCGGTGTAGTTGCCGCTGTCGTATTGCAGCGCCACCGGCGTCTGGTAGGGGAAGGCGTCCTCCGGGATGAAGTTGCGCCGCCGGATGTCGACTTGGCTCAGCCCCATCTCGCGGGCCGCACGGTCGACCAGCCGCTCCAGCAGGTAGGTCGCCTCCGGCCGCCCGGCGCCGCGGTAGGCGTCGACCGGCACGGTGTTGGTGAAGATCGCCTTCACGTTGCAGTAGATCAGCGGCGTCGTGTACACGCCGGCCAGCAGGGTGGCGTACAGATAGGTCGGCACGCAGCTGGCGAAGGTCGAGAGATAGGCCCCCATGTTGGCCTTGGTGTGGACCTTCAGCGCGAGGAACTTGCCCTCGCTGTCCATCGCCAGCTCGGCATGGGTGATGTGGTCGCGGCCGTGGGCGTCGCTCATGAACGCCTCGGAGCGCTCGGCCGTCCACTTGATCGGCCGGCCGACCCGGGGGGCGGCCCAGGTGACGATCGCCTCCTCGGCGTAGTGGTAGATCTTCGAGCCGAAGCCGCCGCCGACGTCGGGTGCCACCACCCGCAGCTTGTGCTCCGGGATCGACAGCACGAAGGCGCCCATCAGCAGCCGGATGACGTGCGGGTTCTGGCTGGTGGTGAACAGCGTGTACTCGCCGGTGGCGCGGTCGAACTCGCCGACCGCGGCGCGCGGCTCCATGGCGTTGGGGATCAGCCGGTTGTTGACGATGTCGATCTTCGTGACATGCGCCGCCTTGGCGAACGCCGCGTCGATCTGGCTCTCGTCGCCGATCTCCCAGTCGTAGCAGAGGTTGGTGCCGATCTCATCATGCACCAGCGTGCCGCCCGCCAGCGCCTTGTTCATGTCGACCACCGCCGGCAGCGGCGTGTAGTCGACGACGATCTTCTCGGCGGCGTCCTTGGCCTGGGCGTAGGTCTCGGCGATCACCACCGCGACCTGGTCGCCGACGCAGCGCACCTTGCCGCGCGCCAGCGGCGGATGCCCGGGCTCGTGCATTGGCGTGCCGTCCTTGGAGTGGACCTGCCAGCCGCAGGGCAGCGAGCCGACCTGCATGTCCTCGCCGGTGAACACCGCCAGGACACCGGGCGCCGCGGCGGCGGCCGAGGTGTCGAGGCGGTCGATGCGGGCGTGCGCCTGCGTGCTGCGCAGGATATAGGCGTAGGTCTGGCCCGGGCGGTTGATGTCGTCCGTGTAGTTGCCGCGACCGGTCAGGAACCGCTTGTCTTCGACGCGCTTAACGGCCGCGCCGATGCCGGTACCACCATCAGGCATTGTCTCGCTCCCTGTAGGACCGTTTCCCAGTTGCTTTTGCTTCTTGGGCGGGGACGGTCACATCGTCTGTTGCGCGTGCTGAATCGCCTTCACGATGTTGTGGTATCCGGTACAGCGGCAGATGTTGCCTTCCAGCCATTCCCGGATCTCGTGCTCGGACGCCTTCGGCTTGTTCTTCACCAGGTCGACCGCGCTCATCACCATGCCTGGGGTGCAGAAGCCGCACTGCAGGCCGTGATGCTCCTTGAACGCCGCCTGCATCGGGTGCAGTTCGTCGCCCTTCGCCAGGCCCTCGATGGTGACGACGTCGGCACCCTCGGCCTGGACAGCCAGCATGGTGCAGGACTTGGCAGAATCGCCGTTGACGTGGACCACGCAGGCGCCGCACTGGCTCGTGTCGCAGCCGACATGGGTCCCGGTCAGGCGCAGGGTCTCGCGCAGGAACTGAACGAGCAGAGTGCGGGCCTCGACCTCGCCCGACACCTTCTTGCCGTTCACCGTCATGGTAACCGTGGGCATGCCCTCATCTCCCTCGTGACGCGTGCAATTGAATTCGGTTGTGGCTCAGGGCGTTGCAAAAGGCGGCGCGAAACCGGCCGTCACCCCGTCGGCGACAGTCTCTTTCCCCGCCCGGCACAGGTCAAGCGGCGTGGGGCGGGCGCGTTAACCACCCCTGGATACCGTGCGCGCGGTTCGGATCGCCGCAGGGCCGCGATGTGTGGCACTATGGCGCGGGGCGACGCGACTTTCGCTGCGATGCAGCAAAGGAGTGGTCGTGTTCGGCGGCCGATGTGATAGATCTGCCGTGCAAGGCCGGGCCGGAGGCGAGCCCGGAACTCACCATGGAGACGACCGAGAGGATGGCCGAGCCGCTTCGGGTCCTGCAGCGACCGAAATCCCTGACCACCCTGGCGACCGACGAGATCCGCGGGCGCATCGTGCGCGGCGAGCTCGGACTGGGGGCGCCGCTCTCGGAGAATGCGCTGGCGCTCGAGCTCGGCGTCAGCAAGACGCCGATCCGCGAGGCGCTGCTGCAGCTGAAGATGGAGGGACTGGTCTCGATCCAGCCGCAGCGCGGCAGCTTCGTGTTCGACATGACCGTCGACGAGATCCGCCAGCTTGGCGAGCTGCGGGCGACCCTGGAGGTGACCGCCCTGGAGCGGGCGATGGCGCGCAACCGCGCGGCACTGGTGGCCGAGCTGGGCCGGGTGGTCGACGCCATGGCCGAGGCGGTGGTGGACGAGGACGCCGGGCGCTACCGGATCCTCGACGCCAACTACCACCGCGCGCTGTTCGAGCATGCCGGCAACCGCTACCTGGCCGACTGCTACGCCGGCTTCGCGTTCCGCATCCAGGCCCTGCGCGCCCGGCTGTGCAGCGATCCGGCCCTCAACGCCCGCTCGCTGGTCGATCACCGCCGGCTGCGCGACCTGATCGCCGCCGGCGACGACGCTGCCGCGCACGACCTGCTGGTCGCGCATATGGGCCGCACCATCGGCGACTATCTCGACAGCATGGGCGCGCTCGCCGCGGAGTAGGGCGGCGGCCTCAATAGAGCAGCCGGACCAGCCCCAGCGACAGCGACGGCAGCAGTACCAGCAGCGCCACCCGCACGAGGTCGCTCAGCACGAAGGGCATGACCCCGCGATAGGTGTCGCCGATCGGCACGTCGCCGGCCATGGCGTTGATGACGAAGAGGTTCAGGCCGACCGGCGGGGTGATCAACCCGACCTCGACGACGATCAGCACCAGCACCCCGAACCACAGCGCGAACTCCTCCGGTGTCAGCCCGAAGTCCAGGGCGCTCAACGCCGGGAACAGGATCGGCACGGTCAGCAGCACCATCGACAGGCTGTCCATCACGCAGCCGAACAGCAGGTACAAAACCAGGACGACCGCGAGCACCAGCCAGGGGTCGAGGCCCTGCGCGGTGACGAAGGCCGACAGCTCCTGCGGCAGCCGGGTGGTGGCGAGGAAGGTGTTGAACACCGCGGCGCCGAGGATGATCAGGAAGATCATGCCCGTGGACGACATGGTCGCCAGCAGGCAGTCCTTGAGGCGGGCGCGGTCCAGGCCGCCGTTCAGCAGCGCCGCGAGACCGGTCGCCCCTGCACCCACCGCGGCCGCCTCGGTCGGCGTGAACACCCCGGTGTAGATGCCGCCGATCACCAGGGTGAAGATCACCAGCACCGGCCAGGTGCGGGCCAGCACCTGCAGCCGCTCGCGGTACGGCAGGCGCGGCGTCGGCGCGCCCGCACCACCCGACACCCGGGCGACCACGGCGATCACCAGGATGTAGCCGGCCGCCGCCAGCAGGCCCGGCAGCAGTGCTGCCGAGAACAGCTTGGCGATGTTCTGCTCGGTGAGGATGGCGTAGATCACCAGGATCACCGACGGCGGGATCAGGATGCCCAGCGTGCCGCCGGCGGCCAGCGCCCCGGTCGCGAGGCCGCCGGAGCAGCCGTAGCGGCGCAGCTCGGGCAGAGCTACCTGGCCCATGGTCGCGGCGGTGGCCAGCGACGAGCCGCAGATGGCGCCGAAGCCGGCGCAGGCGCCGATCGAGGCCATGGCGACGCCGCCGGGCCGGTGGCCGAGCCACGCCGCCGCCGCCCGGAACAGCGCCGTCGACAGGCCCCCCACGGTCGCGAACTGCCCCATCAGCAGGAACAGCGGGATGATCGAGAAGGAATAGCTGGAGAAGGTGCCGTAGGGCAGGTGCTTGAGCTGGGCGAGCATCATCGCCGGGCTGCCGTTGACCGCCATGCTGCCGCCGATCCCGACCGCGAGCATGGCGACGCCGATCGGCACCCGCAGGAAGATCAGCAGCAGCAGGACAGGGAACGACCAGACACCGATTTCCAGGGCGGTCATGCGCGGCTGCCCGCAAGCCGCGCCAGGCTCTCCCAGGCCCGCCACGCCGCGACCACGCAGAACGCCGCGGCACCGGCGAGTGCCAGGGCGTAGGCCTGCCAGATCTCGATGCCGAGGATGAAGGTGGTCTCGAAGAAGGACTGCTTGTCCAGCATGCCGGCGGCGAGCCGCCAGGCCAGCAGCAGGGCCGTCGCCAGCACCATTGCGTCGATCACCGCGTCGAGAGCCCGGTTGACCGCGGCGCCGAGGGCCGGGGCGAACAGCTCGACCGCGGCGTGGCCGCGCTGCAGGTGGCACCAGGGCAGGGCGCTGAAGACCGCGAAGCCGACGCCGATCTCGACCAGCTCGTAGTCGCCGGGAATCGGGCCGAGGCCGAGCCAGCTCAGGCCGCGGCCGGCGATGCTGAGGCAGGTCATGGCGGCCATGAGCAGCAGCACCAGCCCGCCGGCCAGCGCCGTCCATGCGGCGAGCCGCTCGACCGCTGCCTTCATGCGGCCCCCCATGAATCGACCACCATCATGCGACCCTCGCGCCGGGCGGGATCAGCGGCGGCCGGGCGTTCAGCTCGGCGATGCCGAAGCCGGCGATCGCCTTGTAGCGCTCGGCGTGGGCGGCGAGCTCGCTGCGCGGCACCACGTCCTCGATGCGATCGAAATGGCCGCCGCAGCGGTCCTCGACCAGCTGCATGATGGCGTCGGGGCCGCTGCCGCGGTTGGCCAGGATGATCCGCTCGGTCTGCGGCCGCACCACCGCCTCGTAGGCCAGCAGGGCGTCCGGGCAGACGCCGTGCTCGAGCAGCCTGGCACCGATCACCCGGGCGTCCACCACCGCCTGGCTGGCGCCGTTGGAGCCCACCGGATATGTCGGGTGTGCCGCGTCGCCCATCAGTGTCACGCGGCCGTCGGTCCAGCGCCCGATCGGGTCGCGGTCGACCATCGGATACTCGAACACCTCGGCGGCGCCGCGGATCAGCGCCGGCACGTCGAGCCAGTCGAAGGCCCAGTCCGCGAAGAACGGCAGGAACTCGGCCGGATCGGCGCGGCGGTTCCAGTCCTCGCGGCGCCAGCCGGCCGACGGGTCGACCGTCCGCTCGGCGATCCAGTTGATCACCGCCCGGCCGGTGACGGGATCGGCGTGACCGATCGGGTAGGCGACGATGCGCTGGGTGTCGTGGCCGGCGAGGATCATCGAGGCGCCGGACTTGAACGGCGTCGCCTCGGTGGTGCCGCGCCAGAGGATGGCGCCATTCCAGATCGGCGGGCCCTCCTGCGGCTGCATCTGCCGGCGGATCTCCGAGTGGATGCCGTCGGCGGCGACGAGCAGGTCGCCCGCCACGGCCTGCGGGCCGGCCGCGGTATCCAGGTGCAGGACGACGCCGTCGCCGGTGGTCTCGAAGCCGGTCGCGCGCGCGCCGGTGACCACGCAGCCGGGGCCGGCGCGCTCAAGGAGCGCCGCGTGCAGCGCCATCTGGAAGCGTCCGCGATGCACCGAGAACTGCGGCCAGCGGTACCCCGCCGCGAGGCCGCGCGGCTCGGTCCAGATCTCCAGCCCGGTCTTGGTGTGGAAGCCGTAGTCGCGGGTGCGGATGCCGACGCCGTCCAGCGCCGGCTCCAGCCCCAGCTCGAACAGCTCGCGCACCGCGTTCGGCTGCAGGTTGATGCCGACGCCGAGCGGCTTCAGCGCGGCGGCCGCCTCGTAGAGCCGGAACGGCACGCCGATCTGGTGCAGCGTGAGGCCGAGGCTGAGGCCCGCGATGCCGGCGCCGGCGACGAGAACGGTCACTTCTGGTGCTTGTCGATCAGGGCGTTGGCCTGGGCGATCGCCGCCTTGCCGTCGATGCCGCGCTTGGATACCTCGGCGGTCCACTGCTCGATCACCGGCTGTGCGGCGGCCTTCCAGCGCGCCACCTCGGCCGTGTCCAGCACCGCGATCCGGGTGCCGTTCTTCTCGGCGAGCATCCGCCCGGGCGCATCGCCGGCCAGCATCTCCTGCGCCGCCAGGGTGGTCAGCGCCAGCCCCGACTTCTCGTCGATTATCTTCCGCAGGTCGGCCGGCAGGCCCTCGTAGCGCGCCTTGTTCATCGCCATGACGATGGTCGCGGTGTACAGCGCCTCGGCGCCGGCGAACTCGGTGGCGTGCTTCACCATCTCGCTCAGCTTGATCGCCGGCGTGACCTCCCAGGGGATCACGGTGCCGCTGACCACGCCCTTGGACAGCGCCTCCGGGATCGCCGGCAGCGGCATGCCGACCGGCACCGCGCCGAGGCTGCCCAGCAGCGAGTTGATGACCCGGGTCGGCCCGCGCAGCTTCAGGCCCTTCATGTCCTCCAGGCGGGAGACGCCGCCGGCGCTATGGATGACGCCGGGGCCGTGCACCCAGGCGCCGAGCATCTTGACGTCGCGGTATTCGCTGGCCTGCAGCTCGGTGTCGACCAGCTCCCAGAACGCGCGCGAGGTCGCCACCGAGCCGCGCATCATGAACGGCAGCTCGAACACCTCGGACTTCGGGAAGCGGTTCGGCGTGTAGCCGGTGACCGTCATGATGATGTCGGCGACGCCGTCCCGCGCCTGGTCGTAAAGCTCCCCCGGCCGGCCGCCGAGCGACATGGCGTCGTAATGCTCGAACTTGATGCGGCCGCCGGACGCCTGCTCGATCGACGCCGCCCAGGGCTTGATCACCTTGGCGGGCAGGGTGGCCGGCGGCGGCAGGAACTGGTGCAGGCGCAGGGTGACGTCCTGGGCCTGGCCGGGGGCGGCGGCGAGGGTGATGCAGAGGATGGCGGCGGCCGCCGCGCAGGCGCGGTTCATTGTCATGGTCTCCTCCCGGTTCGCATTCTTTGCTAGTTTTGTTCACACGGTAAACGAAATCGTTTATCAGGTAAATGATCTCGACGCAGAGGTGGACTGGCAGGCCCATGACGGACCCATGACGGACACCGCGAGCCCGGGATTTCCGCCGCTGCGCTACGGCCTGCTGCACGGCCTGGTCGGGCACCTGCTGCGGCACTCCTACAACCGCGCCTTCGCCGCCTTCGAGGCGGCGTTCCGGGAGGAGGGCGTCACGCCGCTGCAGTTCATGATCTTCGAGCTGGTCCAGGGCAATCCCGGCGTCAGCCATTCTGACGTGGCCCGCGCCATGGGCACGGCGGCCTCGGTGGTCACCACGACGATGAAGCCGATGCTGGCCGACGGCCGCATCCGCAGCGCCAGGCACCAGGCCGATACGCGGCAGCGGGTCTACGAGGCGTCGGCCGAGGGCCTCGCCTGGTTCGGCCGCATCCGCCCGAAGATCGAGCGCAGCGAGGCGGCGCTGACCGCCGGCCTCGACGCCGCCGAGCGCGCCGAGCTGCTGCGCCTGCTGCGGCTGTTGCTCGGCATCAGCCGGCCGGACGATCCGTCATGCTGACGTCGCCGGGGCTGGAGCATCTCTGCGACCTGGATGTCGAGCTCGATACGGCGCGGGAACTGGGGCAGGGGCGTGCCGGGATGCGGCGGATCATCCCGATCATCGGCGGCACCGCGCGCGGGCTGCGGCTGTCGGGCCGGATCCTGCCGGTCGGGGCCGACTGGCAGACCATCTTCCAGGACGGCGTGGCCGAACTCGACGCCCGCTACGCCATCGAGACCGACGACGGCGCGGTGGTCGAGGTGGCGAACCACGGCTATCGCCATGGCCCGGCCGAGGTGATGGACCGGCTGCGCCGCGGCGAGGCCTGCGATCCGGCGGAGTACTACATGCGGACCACGGCGCGCCTGGAATCGGGTGATCCGCGCTACGCCTGGCTCAACCGCCTGGTGTTCGTCGGCACCGGCGCCCGCCTGGCGGCGGCGGTGCGGATCGCGCTGTACGAGGTGCTCTGAGGCGGCCTCGGCTGGACTTTGGCCATTTGCTGCCGTCGCCCGTCGCCTCGTGGGTTCCGGAGCCGGGCGCTCGCGCGCCCCCTCCGGAATGACGAAAAAATGCGGTGCGCCGCCCCTTCATCGTCATCCCGGAGAGTCCACGCCAGTGGACGGCTCCGGGACCCACCAAGCGACGGGCGATGCAAATCAGCGGCGGTAGCGCGCGCCGGCGGGCGACCTCCCCGGTTGCCGGGAGCGGATTACGCACCCGGCTCCGTCGCCGCGCCGTCGACCGCCGGCCGTCGGGTGCGGCCGGGGCGGGTCGCCCGGGCGGCCAGGTTCAGGGCGGCCGCGGCGCGAACCAGCGCCATCAGGGCCGGCTCGTCGATCCGATCGCCCTCACGCAGATCGATGGCTCGCCTGGTGTTGCCTTCCAGGCTGGCATTGAAGAGCCCGGACGGGTCTTCCAGCGAGGCGCCCTTGGGGAAGGTCATCTTGACGACGCTCTTGTAGGTCTCGCCGGTGCAGATGATCCCGGCGTGCGACCACACCGGGACGCCGCGCCACTTCCACTCCTCGACGACGTCAGGGTCGGCCTGCCGGATGATGGCGCGGATCCGCGCGAGCGTGTCGCCCCGCCAGTCCCCCAGCTCAACGATCCTCGCGTCGATGAGCCGCGAGGGTGAGGTTCCTTCGCCGTCCATCGTCTCGCCGTCCCTCGCGAGGCGGCGCTCAGTACACCACGACGCTGCGGATCGACTTGCCCTCGTGCATCAGGTCGAAGCCGTGGTTGATCTGCTCCAGCGGCATGGTGTGGGTGATCAGGTCGTCGATGTTGATCTTGCCGTTCATGTACCAGTCGACGATCTTCGGCACGTCGGTGCGGCCGCGCGCGCCACCGAAGGCAGTGCCGCGCCAGCTCCGCCCGGTCACCAGCTGGAACGGCCGGGTGGAGATCTCCTGGCCGGCGCCGGCGACGCCGATGATGATGCTCTCGCCCCAGCCTTTGTGCGCACATTCAAGGGCCTGCCGCATCGTCTTCACGTTGCCGATGCACTCGAAGGAATAGTCGGCGCCGCCGCCGGTCAGCTCGACCAGATGCGCCACCAGGTCGCCCTGGACATCCTTCGGGTTGACGAAATGCGTCATGCCGAACTTGCGCGCCAGCGCGTCGCGCGCCGGGTTGAGGTCGACGCCGACGATCATGTCGGCCCCGACCAGCCGCGCGCCCTGCACCACGTTCAGGCCGATGCCGCCGAGGCCGAAGACCACGACCTTGGAGCCGGGCTCGACCTTGGCGGTGTTGATCACCGCACCGATGCCGGTGGTGACGCCGCAGCCGATGTAGCACACCTTGTCGAACGGCGCGTCGGGCCGAATCTTCGCCAGCGCGATCTCCGGCAGCACCGTGTAGTTCGCGAAGGTCGAGCAGCCCATGTAGTGGAACAGCGGCTTGCCCCCCATCGAGAACCGCGAGGTGCCGTCGGGCATCAGCCCCTTGCCCTGGGTGGTTCGGATCGCCTGGCAGAGGTTCGTCTTGGGGTTCAGGCAGTACTCGCACTCCCGGCATTCCGGGGTGTAGAGCGGGATCACGTGGTCGCCGACGCGCAGGCTCTTCACGCCGGGGCCGACCTCGACGACGACGCCGGCGCCCTCATGGCCGAGGATCGACGGGAAGATGCCCTCGGGGTCACCGCCCGACAGCGTGAACGCGTCGGTGTGGCAGATCCCGGTGGCCTTCACCTCGACCAGCACCTCGCCGGCCTTCGGGCCTTCCAGGTCGACATCCACGATCTCCAGCGGCTTGCCGGCTTCGATGGCGACGGCGGCGCGTGCCTTCATGGGGCTTCTCCCTGCGTTTCTCGTTGCCGTGGCGCCGGTCGCGGCGCCGGCCGGGCTCAGCTGTGGGCGGAGACCAGGAACAGGACGACGCCGGCCAGCAGGGTGCCCCAGCTGACGATGACCGCCCAATGCAGGCCGTTGTAGACATTCTCGTCGGGAATCCCGAGCCGCTTCATTTCTTCCTTGAGCGGGTTGCTGGCAGCCATCGTGGTCTCCTCCCTGTGATCGTGATGCGCGGGCTGATGCAGTGCGACCGGAGCCGCGGCCGCGCCCGCGCTCGCGGCGCCGCCGCCGGATGGGGCCGCCGGCCCGGCCCGGCTGGCCGCGATCTCGCTGAAGGTCTCGAAGAAGTCGTTGGCGTATTTCCGGGCGGTCGCATCGATCAGCCTTGCGCCGATCTGCGCCAGCTTGCCGCCGACCGCGGCGTTGACCTCATAGCTCAGCAGCGTTGCGGCCCCGCCCTCGGCCTCGGCCAGGGCGACCTTGGCGCCACCCTTGGCGAAGCCGGCGGCACCGCCCTTGCCCTCGCCGGAGATGGTGTAGCCGTTCGGCGGGTCGATGTCGGACAGCGTGACCGCCCCACCGAACTTCGCCTTCACCGGGCCGACCTTGACTGACACCTTGGCGGTGAAGCCGTTGTCGCCGGTGCGCTCGATCTCCTCGCATCCGGGGATGCACTGCCGGAGCACCTCCGGATCGTTGAGCGCCTCCCACACCGTCTGGCGTGGCGCCGGGATCGTGTGCTGGCCGGTCATGTCCATCGGGTAGACCTTTCGTCGAGCGATTCCGCGGTTCGGATATCGCTTAACAAATTTGGCAGGGGGCCGCCAGAACCGGAAGCCCCATCGAGCGGGAGGATCACTCCGCCGAGTAGCCGACGATCAGGGTGACCAGCAGCAGCGCCGCCACCCAGGCCACACCGTTGCCGACGAGCACGGTGCGTCCGACCAGGCCGTTCGGACCGAAGTTCCGCGATGCCGCGTCGAACGCCCACAGGGCAACCGCCCGGCCGGCGCCGGTGAGCCCGCCCCAGAGCGAGTCGACGGCACGGCCGCCGCCGCGCAGCAGCGCCGGCAGCATCCGGCGGTAGGCCCAGTCGCTGTCGAGGTTGGTCGAGCGCAGCTCCGGCGGGTACAGGCCGGTGCGCATCAGGACGGTGAAGGCCAGGGCGGCGAACAGCAGCAGCTGCAGCTGGGTGACCACATGCGCGGCGGTGTAGGGCAGGAAGGCGACCGGGAAGGGCAGCAGCGCGTAGAGCGGCTCCGGCCACACGCCGATGCCGATGCACAGGGCCGAGGTCACGGCCATCGCCAGCAGCATGTTCCACGGCGCCTCCTTCGGGCGCTTGCCGCTGTCGTGGGCGAAGAAGGCGAAGAACGGCACCTTGATGCCGGAGTGGTGGAACACGCCGGCCGACGCGAACAGCAGCACCGCCCAGGTGATCCAGTGACCGCCCTCGCCGGCGGCGGCGAGGATCATCGACTTCGACACGAAGCCGGAGAACAGCGGGAACGCCGAGATCGAGGCGCCGCCCACGATGCAGAAGCCGGCGGTCCAGGGCATCGACTTGTACAGCCCGCCGAGCTCGGAGCCCTTGGCCGTGCCGGTGCGGAACAGCACGGCACCGATCGCCATGAACAGCAGCGCCTTGTAGAGGATGTGCGAGAACGCGTGCGCCGCGGTGCCGTTTAGCGCCAGCTCGGTGCCGATGCCGACGCCGACCACCATGAAGCCCAGCTGGTTGTTCAGGCTGTAGGCCAGCACCCGGCGCAGGTCGTTCTCGATCACCGCATAGAAGATCGGGAAGGCGGTCATCGCGGCGCCGATCCAGATCAGCATCTCGGTGCCGGCGAAGGAGCGGGCGAGCGCGTAGACCGCCAGCTTGGTGGTGAAGGCCGACAGGATCACCGTGCCGGTGACCGTCGACTCCGGGTAGGCGTCCTGCAGCCAGTTGTGCAGCAGCGGGAAGGCGCATTTGATGCCGAAGGCCAGCAGGATCAGCGCGCCGCCCGGCGATTCCAGGCCGATGTGGCCGAACGCGATCGAGCCGGTGCCGTGCACGTGGAACATCACGCCGGCCAGCAGGATGACGCCGGAGCCGACCTGGACGATCAGGTAGCGCATGCCGGCGTGGAACGAGCGGTCGGTGCCGGCCGCCCATACCAGGAACACCGAGGCGACCGCGGTCAGCTCCCAGAACACGAACAGCGACACCAGGTCGCCGACCTGGGCGGCGGCGATGGCGGCCCCGGCATAGACCTGGGTGGCGGTGCGCTGCAGCCGGCTCGGCTCGTGCCAAGCGTAGAGGTTGCCCAGCAGCAGCGCGATCAGGAAGATCAGCGTGAACACGGTGCCGAGCTTGTCGACCCGCAGCAGCTGCAGCTCCAGCCCCATGAAGGCGACCGCGGCGTGCTCGCCGGCCGGCAGCACGGCGGCGTAGGCCAGCACCGCGGCGGCGAGCGCCAGCACGTAGATACGGGCGACCGAGGGGCTGAGCAGCGGCACCAGCAGGCCGCCGAGGATGACCAGCAGGCCGGGGCTCAGCGGCATGGCGAGCTCAGCGATCGCGGTCATAGTAGTCCTCGTCACGCATCAGCAGGCGCCGCATCCACTTCGCCGCCAGCACCAGGCCGACCGAGCCGACGAAGCCGTAGATCGCGTAGAAGCCGAACAGGTATTCGACGGCGAAATAGGGGTGCTTCTCGTACAGCAGGTCGCCGAGGAACAGCAGCGCGCAGACCGCTACCAGCGCCCACACCACCTTGGTGACGTTGGCCGGCCGGTCGAGCCAGCGCGGCCTCTCGCCGGGAGCGGGTGAGGGGTGTTGCGCCATCGTCACCTCCGGGCCGTCATGGCACCAGCGGTCGCAACAGGGCGACCACGGCGTCGAAATGGAAGAACAGCACCAGACAGCCGGCGGCGGTCAGGCAGGGCGGCAGCACGCACAGCAGCGGCGCCTCCTGGATGCCGCCGGACGCGGGTGCGGCGGCCGCACCGGCCGATTGCGGCAGCGGCTCGGGCGATGGCCGGAAGAAGCCGCGCGCCACCACCGGGATCAGGTAGGCGACGTTCAGCAGCGAGCTGGCCATGTAGATCGCCACGACCACCCACAGCCCGGCGTCGACCGCACCCATGCCGAGATACCATTTGCTCCACACCCCGGCGAGCGGCGGCAGGCCGATGATGCTGAGCGCGCCGACCAGGAAGGCGGCGTAGGTGAACGGCATGCGGCGGCCGAGGCCGTCCATCTCCGAGATCTCGGTCTTGTGCGTCGCCACGTAGATGGCGCCGGCGCACATGAACAGGGTGATCTTGCCGAGCGCGTGGGTGGCGATGTGCAACGCACCGCCGAGCACGCCGTAGGAGGTCGCCAGTGCGGCGCCCAGCACGATGTAGGACAGCTGGCTGACCGTGGAGTAGGCCAGCCGGGCCTTCAGGTTGTCCTTGGTCAGGGCGACCAGCGAGGCGGCGATCAGCGTGAACGACGCCACCCCGACCAGCCATTGCGAGGCGCCGGTCTCGGCCAGCAGGTCGATGCCGAACACATAGATCACGACCTTCAGCACCGTGAAGACGCCCGCCTTCACCACCGCCACCGCGTGCAGCAGGGCGCTGACCGGCGTCGGGGCCACCATCGCCGCCGGCAGCCAGCGGTGGAACGGCATCAGCGCCGCCTTGCCGATGCCGAACATGAACAGCGCCAGCAGGAACGGCAGCAGCACCGGGTCGACCTTGCCGCGCAGGATGCCGCCGGCGGTGAAGTCGAGGGTCCCCGCCGCGATCCAGGTCCAGATGATCGCCGGCATCAGGAAGCCGATCGAGGTGCCGATCAGCAGCCCGAGATAGACCCGCGCGCCGCGCTTGGCCTCGTCGGTCTCCTTGTGCGCGACCAGCGGATAGGTCGACAGTGTCAGCATCTCGTAGAAGATGAACAACGTGAACAGGTTGCCGGCGAAGGCGATGCCCATGGCGCTGGCGATGGCGATGGCGAAGCAGACGTAGAAGCGGGTCTGCCGGCGCTCGCCGTTGCCGCGCATGTAGCCGATCGAGTACAGCGAGTTGACGATCCACAGGCCGCTGGCGACACAGGCGAACAGCATGCCGAGCGGCTCGATCGCCAGCGCCAGCGACAGCCCCGGGGCGACCTCGTTCAGGATCGCGGCCGGCCGGCCGCCGGCCAGCACGTCCTGCAGCAGGCTCCACACCGTGCAGGCGAGCAGCACCGAGGTGACCAGCGTCACCGCCTCGCGCAGGTTCGGCCGGCTGCCGGTCAGCGCGATGAGCAGGGCGCCGGCCAGCGGCAGCAGCAGCGTGGCGCCGAGCAGGAATGTCGGGTTCATGGCGCCACTCCCAGCAGGCCCATGGCGGCAGTGCGGGCGACCCCGACCGTCAGGTCGGCGTCGATGCCGAACCAGATGTTGGCCAGCACCAGCACCCAGGTCGGGATCAGCATCGACAGCGGCGCCTCGCGCACCGCGCGCCCGGCCGGCGGCTCGCGCAGATATGCCGACTCGACCACCTTCCAGACATAGATCACCGACAGCAGCGAGCTCGCCAGGATCACCCCGGCGATCCACCAGCGGGAATCGTCGAGCGCTGCCGTCACCAGGTACCATTTGCTGATGAAGCCGACGGTCAGCGGCACGCCGATCAGGCTGAGGCCGCCGGCGACGAAGGCCGCCATGGTCCACGGCATCTGCCGGCCGAGTCCGCGCACGCCGTCGATGGTCACGGTGCCGACCCGCAGCATGACGCAGCCGAGTGCCAGGAACAGCGCGCCCTTCATCAGCGCGTGGTTGAACAGGTGCAGGACCGCGGCGGTCAGGCCCTCGACGCTGCCATAGGAGATGCCGAGCACCATGTAGCCGAGCTGCGCGACGCTCGAATAGGCCAGCATCCGTTTGATGTTGTACTGGTAGATCGCCGCCACGGTGGCGGCCGTCATGCCGGCCAGGGCTAGCGGCAGCAGCACGTAGTCCAGGGTCAGCGCCATGAAGCCGTAGGTCGGCGCGAACACCGTGAACAGGAACCGGATCAGCACGTAGACCGACACCTTGGTCGAGGTTGCCGCCATGAACGCGGTCGCCGCCGACGGGGCGTAGGTGTAGGCGTTCGGCAGCCAGGTGTGCAGCGGGAACAGCGCCAGCTTCAGGCCCATGCCGACGACGATGAAGCCGAAGGCGACATGCACCGTGCGGTTGTCCTGCAGCGCCGGGATCAGCCGGGCGAGGTCGGCGATGTTCAGGGTGCCGGTGACCATATAGAGGAGGCCGACGCCGATCACGAAGAAGGTCGCGCCGACCGTCCCCATCACCAGGTAGTTGTACGTCGCCGTCAGGGCGCGGCGGTCCATCCCGGCGCCGGCGACCACCAGGATGTAGGACGACAGCGACATGATCTCCAGGAACACGAAGACGTTGAACGCGTCGCCGGTGATCGCCACGCCCAGCAGGCCGGCGAGGCACAGCAGGTAGGCGGTGTAGAACAGCCCGTGCTGGTTCGCCGGCAGCTCGGCCGCCACGCTCACGCGGGCGTAGGGCGTCACCACCGCACCGATGCCGGCGACGATCACCAGCACGATCGCGTTGGTGGCGTCGATCACATACTCGATGCCCCAGGGTGCGGCCCAGCCGCCGATCTCGTAGTGAATGGTGCCGTCGGCCATCACCGCGCGCAGCAGCAGCACCGAAGTGACGAAGGCGGCCCAGCTGACCAGGGTGGCGAAGGCCCAGGACACCAGGCCGCGGCGCAGCAGGAAGCACACCGGGGCGGCGAACAACGGCACCACCACCTGCAGGATCGGCAGATGCAGCGACAGCGCGGACAGGGCGGCGCTCATCGTGCGCCCCGTGCGTGATCGGCGGCGGTGTCGAGCTTCTCGGCCTCGTCGATCTCGTCCTCCTCGATGGTGTCGTAGGCCTCGCGGATGCGCACCACCATCGCCAGCCCGAGCGCGCTGGTGGCGATGCCGACCACGATGGCGGTCAGGATCAGCACGTGCGGGATCGGGTTGGAGAACACCTCGTCCTTGCCGGTGAGGATCGGCGCGGTGCCGCCGGCGACCTTGCCCATCGAGATGTAGAGCAGGAACACCGAGGTCTGGAAGATGTTGAGGCCGATGATCTTCTTGACCAGGTTGCCGCGCGCCACGACGACATAGAGACCGATCATCATCAGCAGGATGACGATCCAGTAGTTGTACTTGGCGAAGAACAGCTCGAGCATCGTCACCAATCTTCGTCGTCGATCTCGTGGGTCCGGCCGGCATAGGCCAGGAAGATCAGGGTCATGACCGCGGTGACCGTCAGGCCGACGCCGAACTCCACGGTGATGACGCCGATGTGCTGCCCGGCGGTGTCGTTCGCCGCCAGGAAGTCGTAGTCGAGATAGGCGCCGCCCATCGCCATGGCCCAGAAGCCGACCAGCGCGTAGAGCATGACGCCGAGCGGGGCCAGCACCAGCAGCACCTCGGGCCGGAAGATCTGCCGGGTCCGCTCGATCCCGAAGATCAGCGCGTAGAGGATGATCGCCGAGGCGACGATCACGCCCGCCTGGAAGCCGCCGCCGGGACCGTAGTCGCCGTGGAACTGGACATAGAGCCCGTACAGGATGATGAACGGGATCAGCAGCTTGGCGACGACTCGCAGAACCAGGTGATGCCTCATGCGCCGCGCTCCGGCCGGCGGCTGCCGGCCTCCTCGTCCTCGTCGCGGCGGCGGCCGAGCATCAGCAGCACGCCGACGCAGGCGGTGAACACCACCGCCGTCTCGCCGAGGGTGTCGTAGCCGCGGTAGCTGGCCAGGATCGCTGTCACGATGTTCGGCATCCGGATGTCGTCACGGGTGCCGGCGATGTAGTCGGGGGCGATGTGCAGCATGGCCGGCGCATTCGGGTCGCCGAAGGCCGGCATGTCGACGGTGCCGTAGATCAGCAGGGCGCCGGTCGCCAGCACCAGCAGCAGCGGGCCGAAGCTCAGCTTGCGGTGCGCCTTCTCGCGCCGGCGGGTCAGGGTCAGGGTGCCGAGCATCAGCACGGTCGACACCCCGGCGCCGACCGCCGCCTCGGTGAAGGCGACGTCGACCGCGTCGAGGTTCACCAGCAGGGCCGCCGAGGTCAGGCTGTAGGCGCCGGCCAGCATGGTGGCGACGAACAGGTGGCGGGTGGCGACGATGGCGACCGCGGTGATCGCCAGCAGGCCGAGCAGCACGATGTCGATCAGCAGTTCCACCGCTCAGCGCTCCTTCTCGGGAAGGTCGCCCTCGGGGACCCCGAGGGGTCGCAGCCCCACCGTGTGGGCGGCGTTGGCGACGGCGTGGGTGGCGGCCGGGCTGGTCACCAGGATCAGCACCAGGATGAACAGCAGCTTGACGGTGACCAGGGTCCAGCCGGCGATGAACATCATCCCCACCAGCATCAGCGCCAGGCCGAGGGTGTCGGTGATGCCGGCGGCGTGCAGCCGGGTGTAGAAGTCGGGCAGCCGCCACAGCCCGAACGAGCCGATCAGGACGAAGGCGGCACCGACGCTGAGGAACAGGCCGGAGAGGATGTCGGCGACCAGGGCGATCATCGCGGCTCCGCCCTGTGCTCGCCAACCCTGTGCTCGCCAACCCTTTGCTCGCCAACCCCGCGCTCGCCGACGGCGCCGACCCCCAGATGCCGGTAGCGGAAGAACTTCAGCACGGCGAGCGTCCCGATGAAGTTGACCAGCGCGTACAGCACCGCGATGTCCAGGAAGTCGGGGCGCCCGGACAGGAAGCCCATGGCCGCAATCAGCAGCACGATCTTGGTGCCGAAGCTGTTCACGGCCAGCACCCGGTCGTACAGGCTCGGCCCGGCGATGGCGCGGGCGAGCGCGATCAGCATGGCCACCATGAGTCCGGCGGTCGCGGCGGCGAGCATCATGCGGTTGTCCTCGTGCGGCAGGCGCCCATCACCGGGCCCCGAGGGCGGTCACGCGGGCGTCCATGTCGCCGCTGATCACGCCGTCGGCCATCGCCTGGGTGATGGCGTGCACGACGAATTCGTCACCGTCGATGTCGACCGTCACCGTCCCGGGCGTCAGGGTGATCGAGTTTGCGTAGATGACCAGGCCGGTGTCGGTGGTCTGCGTCGCCTTCACCCGGAACAGGCGCGGGCTGAGCGCCAGCTTCGGCGCCAGGATCAGCTTGGCGACGTCGATGTTCGCCTTGACGATCTCGACCAGCAGCCAGACCCAGTAGCGGATGATCTTCAGGTCGAGTCGCAGGCTCACGCGTTCGCCGTCGTGGCGGTCGATGCGCAGCGACAGATACAGCGTGAAGGCCACCGAAACGACGCCGAACGACAGCAGCAGCGGCGAGGTGAAATAGCCGGACAGCAGCAGCCAGAACACCGCGAGACTGGCTCCCAGGATCAACGCGTGAGGCATTCCGCCGTCTTCCCCCTCGACCGGCCGCGGCGACACCGGACGCGCCGCGCGGCGATTCATGCCACAGGTCCCGGGCGCGCGCCAAGCCCGCCACCGTGTTTCCCCCTCCGAATTACCCGCAATGTCCCGGTGACACCGATCGGGCGCAAAGGCCTCTGCGAAAATAGGTATGGAGTACTGACCTAAATTAGGTCAGAACCACTGTCCTAGTAACATTCGTTCAAAGCGGGAGGGTGCCATGAACGGCGTGCATCACTACGAAGGATCCTGGCGCAACGAAGCGCCGCGGGTCGTCGGGCCGACGGATCTGGGGTTCTGGTCGGCGAACAACGTGTTCGACGGCGCTCGCGCCATCCGCGGCTGCGCCCCCGACCTCGACCGCCACTGCGCCCGGCTGGTGCGGTCGGCGGCGGCGATCGGCCTGCAGCCGGCGCTGACCGGCGGGCAGGTGCACGACCTCTGCGTCGAGGGTGTCCGCATGCTGCCGGCCGACGCCGACTATTACATCCGGCCGATGTTCTTCTGCCGCGGCGGCGACATCCTGCCGGAGACCGGCGAGACGCAGTTCGCGCTGTCGATCTTCGAGATGCCCATGCCGCCGGACAACGCCGGGCGCGCCACGCTGTCGCCGTTCCGCCGCGCCGCGCCGGACCAGGCGCCGACCGACGCCAAGGCCGGCGCCTTGTATCCGAACTCGCAGCGCGCCCGGCGCGAGGCGATGAGCCGCGGCTTCCGCCTGGCGGTGGTGCTCGACCCCGACGGCAACGTCGCCGAGTTCAGCCATGCCAACCTGTGGATCGCCAAGGACGGGGTCGCCATCACCCCGAAGGCCAACGGCACCTTTCTCGACGGCATCACCAAGAACCGCGTCGCCGGGCTGCTGGAGGCTGCCGGCGTGGCAGTCGAGCAGCGCACCCTCACGGTCGCCGACCTCGACGGCGCCGACGAGATCTGGATGACCGGCAACGCCGGCAAGGTCCAGGCCGTGACCGGCTGGGAAGGCCGCGACCTGCAGCCGGGGCCGCTGTTCCGGCAGGCCCGCGCGCTGTACTGGGCGTTCGTGGAGACCTGCCGGATCGTCGACCTGTCGGTGGGCCTGGGCATCCGGGCTCAGGACACCGCGGCTCAGCGCACCGCGGCTCAGCGCACCGCGGCTCAGCGCACCGCGGCTCAGCGCACCGCGATCGCGTAGCTCTCGACCGGCGGCACGCTGCGGATCAGGTCGGCCGCCTTCAGGAACTCGGCCATGCGCTGGTAGCGGCGCGCGTCGAAGGCCGCCGGGCGCAGCGCGAAGCGCGGCAGCGTGTCGCGCCAGGCCCGGCGGTTCAGCTCGTCGTCAACTTCCTTGTTGTTGCGCACGAACAGCGCCCAGGCGGCGTCCGGATGGTTGACCATGTACTGGACGGCGCGCTCGGTGGCGTCGAGGAAGCGCGGCAGCCGCGGGTCGGCGGCGAGATCCTTGTGGGTGACGTAGATCAGCTGGTCGAACGGCGGCACGCCGTGCTCCTCGACGTAGAACGCCCGGCCCGGCCGGCCGACGATGTCCATCTGGTTCAGCTCGAAATTGCGGTAGGCGCCGATCACCGCGTCGACTTGGCCGGAGATCAGCGACGGCGACAGCGAGAAGTTCACGTTGACCAGCACGACGTCGGCGGTGCTGAGCCCGACCGTGCGCAGCATGGCGTTCAGCGTCGCCTCCTCGGTGCCGGCGACCGAGAAGCCGACCTTGCGACCCTTGAGGTCGGCCAGCGTCTTGACCGGTCCGTCGGCCAGCACCGTCAGGGTGTTGAGCGGCGTCGCCACCAGGGTCCCGAAGCGCACCAGCGGCAGCCCCTGGTCGGCCTGCAGGTGCAACTGCGGCTGGTAGGAGATCGCCACCTCCGCCTTGCCGGCGGCGACCAGCTTCGGTGGATCGTTCGGGTCGGCCGGGGCGATCAGCTCGACCTCCAGGCCCTGGTCGGCGAACAGCCCGAGCTCCTGGGCGACGATCAGCGGGCCGTGGTCGGGGTTGACGAACCAGTCGAGCAGCACGGTCAGCTTGTCGGCGGCCCGGGCGGGCGGGGCGGCGGCGACCAGCAGGCCGGCGAGCAGCAGTCCGCCGAGCAGGCGGACGGGCAGGCGGGCGGGCAGGGCGGCGAGCAGGCGCATCGGGGGGATCTCCGGGTTGCTTCAGGAAGCTTCGTCCGCCTCGCCGGCCTGCCAGGGCATGGCCCGGCGCAGTCCGGCATCGACGGCGGTGTAGAGGGCGACCGAGAGCGTCGCGAGGGTCAGCAGGGCGGCGAACATCAGGTCGGTCTGCATGCGCCCGTTGGCGTGCAGCATCAGGTAGCCGAGCCCGGCCGAGGACCCGACCCACTCGCCGATCACCGCACCGATCGGCGCCACCGCGGTCGCCACCCGCAGGCCCGATGCGAGGGCGGGCAGGGCGGCAGGCAGCCGCACCCGGCGGAACAGCCGCGGCCCGCGGCAGCCCAGCGTGCGGGCGGCGTCGAGCCACAGCGGGTCGACCCGCCGCAGGCCGTCGTAGAACGCGGTGGCGACCGGGAAGAAGATGATCAGCGCCGCCATCACCACTTTGCTGGCCATGCCGTAGCCGAGCCACAGCACCAGCAGCGGGGCGATCGCGAACACCGGGATCGCCTGGCTGACTACCAGCACCGGCAGCAGCCACGGACGGATCGGCCGCACGGCGTGCAGCGTGGTGGCGACCGCCAGCCCGAGGGATGCGCCGAGCACCAGGCCAAGGGCGATCTCGCTCAGCGTGATGCCGGCGTGGTGCAGGATGATCGGGCTGCGCTCGATCCAGGTGGCGAGCACCCGGGCCGGACCCGGCAGGATGTAGTGCGGTGCCGCGGTCGCCGAAACCACAGCCTGCCACAGCGCGACCAGGCCGGCGGCGATGATCACCGGGCGCAACAGGCGTCGGGCACGGATCATCGCGGCGGACGCGATCCCGCGGTGACGGTCGACTCGGATTCGGGCATGGCCGTCGCGCAGGCGCGCATCATTGCCTCCTTGCTCCCTCCGCCGGCGTGATCCGGATCAGGTTCGTGGGGTCGTCCGGTTTCCCGGACCTCTCAGCCGCCCGATTGCGGCTCCCCCGAAGTGGCGAGGCGATCATGGCGGCGGCCCGATCCCTTGGCAAGCCACCCCTTGGCAAGGCCGCCCCTTGGCAAGGCAGCCGCGGTGACGCAGGTTCTCGCCATGGACGCCAGCCCACCGACCCTCGCCACGGACGACCGGCCGTACCGCGTGCCGGCCGCGGTGACGGCGCGCCGCGACCCGGCCTGGACGCGGTACGACGCCTCGCTGCTACCGCCGGACTTCCCGGCGCGGCCGATCCTGGTCGGCAACGACATCTACCGGCACTCGGTCTACGGCCAGCGCCACCCGCTCTCGATCCAGCGGGTGACGCCGGTGATCGACCTCGCCCGCGCGCTCGGCTGGCTCGACGACCGCGCCTATCTGGAGAGCCCGCGCGCCTCGCCGGAGCAGCTGCAGCGCTTTCACGAGCCGGATTACGTCGCCGCAGTGGTCGAGGCCGAGCGCAGCCGCGAGGTCCCCGAGGCGGTGCGCGAGCGCTACAACATCGGCCGCAACGGCAATCCGGTGTTCGCCGAGATCTTCCGGCGGCCGGCCACCTCGTCCGGCGCCTCGATCCTCGCCGGTGCTGCACTCGCCCACGTGCCGCGCGGGGTGATCCATTCGCTCGCCGGCGGCACGCATCACGGCCGCCGCGGCATGGCCTGGGGCTTCTGTTTCTTCAACGACCCCGTGCTGGGCATCCTGGCGATGCTCGACCACGGCCTGCGGCGGGTTGCCTATGTCGACCTCGACGCGCATCACGGCGACGGCGTGCAGGACGCCTTCCACCACGACGGCCGGGTGCTGACCGTCTCGATCCACGAGGCTGGGCGCTGGCCGAAGACCGGGCCGCTGCACGACCGCGCCGGCGGCACCGCCCGCAACCTGCCGGTGCCGGCCGGCCTGAACGACAGCGAGATGGCCCTGTTGGTCGAGCGCGCCCTGGTGCCGCTGGTCGAGGGCTTCCGGCCGGACGCGCTGGTGATCCAGACCGGCGCCGACGGCCTGGCCGACGATCCGCAGGCGAAGCTGGAGCTGTCGAACCGGGCCCTTTGGGACGCCGTCGCGGCGCTGGTCCCGACCGCCCCGCGCGTTCTGGTGGTCGGCGGCGGCGGCTACAATCCCTGGTCGGTGGCGCGTGCCTGGACCGGCATTTGGGCGACCCTGAACGGCATCGACCCGGAGGCGGCGTTGCCCGCCCGGGCTGAGCAGGTGCTGCGCGGCCTGACCTGGAACCACAGCCGCGGCCGCAATCCGCCGGAGCACTGGTTCACCACGCTCGCCGACCGCCGCAACGTCGGCCCGGTGCGCGACGACATCCACCGGATCATCGAGGCGGTGCTGGCACCATGAAGGCGATATTCCTCTGCTTTGCCGTGTTGTGCCTGGCCGGCACCGCTGCCGCGCAGGAGCGCGTGCCGCTCACCATCGAGACCTCTGCGGGGGCTCGGCACGAGTTCCAGGTCGAGATCGCCGACGACGACAACGAGCGCGGGCAGGGCCTCATGTACCGCAAGGAACTGGCACCCGATCACGGCATGCTGTTCGTGTTCGAGCGGCAGACCTCCATCTCGATGTGGATGAAGAATACGCCTCTACCGCTTGATATGATGTTCATTTCCTCCGACGGACGCATCGTCGACCTGCATGAGCGGGCGGTGCCGTTCTCGCTCGACACCATCGCCTCCCGGCGCCGCGCCCGCTATGTGCTGGAGGTGATCGGCGGGACCGTCGACCGGCTCGGCATCGCGGTCGGCGACAAGGTCTCGGGGGCCGGCGTCGGCGGCCCGTCGTGACCCTGAGAGCGTGAGAATGTATCCCGGTGGGGTCTGCGCCGGCTTCCTGCGTCCGTCCGCCAGGAGGGCGGCGCAGCGCGATGCGGCGCATCGGGCAAGCCGGTCGACGCCGCGGACGGTCGCAGGAAACCGGCCCTTCGGGTCACGTCTGTAAGCCCGCCGGCGGCGTCGCGACGGCTCGCCGATG
>Ga0209024_1000478_pt1 | contig 66613 bp, 62 predicted proteins | sample AutmiccommunBRH5_FD_187380 | JGI IMG/M metagenome (GOLD analysis project Ga0209024, IMG submission 187380) | Deep subsurface microbial communities from Mt. Terri, Switzerland - Autotrophic microbial communities BRH/5 (SPAdes) (version 2) | ecosystem: Environmental > Aquatic > Deep subsurface >... | reverse complement strand
CCGCCTCGCAGGCCTGATCGACCAGATCCGGCGTGCCGATGGCAAAGTCATGGGCCGGGCCGGAGGCAGGCTCCGACGCAAAGGTCGCCGCGCCGGCGACCCACTCGCCAGCGATCAGGTGCTTGCCGTGGGGGGTGAAGTCCTGTGTCATCGGGCACTCCTTCTTGGTTTTCAGAAATTTCGCCGCAGGGGAGGTGCGGCGGGTCTCAGTGGCTGTCGCGTCCAACCGGGGCGCCGCGGCAGCCCTTGAGGAAATCGAGGTCGGCGCCCGTATCGGCGCCCTCGACATGGGCATCGTGCAGCCAGGCATAGCCGCTGGCGGGCGGCGCAGTGCGCGGGGACCAACCCGCGAGCCGGGCGGCCAGTTCCACATCGGGGATATCCAGATGCAGGCGCCGGCCGGGCACATCCAGCTCGATCATGTCGCCATCCTGCACCACCGCCAGCGGGCCGCCCGCCGCCGCCTCGGGCGAGGTGTGCAGCACGACGGTGCCATAAGCGGTGCCCGACATCCGCGCATCGGAGATGCGGACCATATCGGTGATGCCCTTGCGCAGCACCTTGGGCGGCAGGCCCATGTTGCCGACCTCGGCCATGCCCGGATAGCCCTTGGGGCCGCAGTTCTTCAGCACCATCACGCAGGTCTCGTCGATATCCAGCGCCTCATCCTCGATGCGGGCCTTGTAGTCGTCGATGTCCTCGAACACAACCGCGCGGCCCCGGTGGACCAGCAGCGCGGGGGTCGCGGCGGAGGGTTTCAGGACCGCACCCTTGGGGGCGAGGTTGCCGCGCACCACGACCACGCCGCCCGATTGGGTCAGCGCCTTGTCGGTGGGCAGGATCACGTCCTCATTGTGGTTGATGACGTCCTTGACCTGATCCCACATCGTCTCGCCGCTGACGGTGAGGGCGTCCTTGTGCAGCAGCCCGGCCTCGCCGAGGCGCTTGATGACGACGGGCAGGCCACCGGCATAGAAGAACTCTTCCATCAGGTATTTGCCCGAGGGCATCAGGTTGACGATGGTCGGGACGTCGCGGCCGCAGCGGTCCCAGTCGTCCAGCGTCAGGTCGATGCCGACGCGGCCGGCGATGGCCAGCAGGTGGATCACGGCATTGGTCGATCCGCCGATGGCGCCGTTGGTGCGGATCGCGTTCTCGAACGCCTCTTTCTTGAGGATATCCGAGGGCTTCAGGTCATCCTTGACCATCTGCACGATGCGCCGCCCGGTCAGCTGCGCCATCACCCGGCGGCGGCTGTCGACGGCGGGGATCGCGGCATTGCCCGACAGCGCCATGCCAAGCGCCTCGGCCATGGAGGCCATCGTGCTGGCGGTGCCCATGGTGTTGCACGAGCCCGGGCTGCGGCTCATCGAGGCCTCGGCCTCGAGGAAATCGGCCTGGCTCATCTCGCCGGCCTTCACGGCCTCGGAGAATTTCCACAGGTGGGTGCCAGACCCGACCCGCTCACCGCGGAAATAGCCGTTCAGCATCGGCCCGCCAGTCACGACGATCGAGGGCAGGTCGGTCGAGGCGGCGGCCATCAGCAGCGAGGGCGTGGTCTTGTCGCAGCCGACCAGCAGCACGCAGCCATCCATCGGCTGACCGCGCATCGCCTCTTCCACCGCCATCGCCGCAAGGTTGCGGAACATCATCGCGGTGGGGCGGAAGCCGCTTTCGCTGGCCGAGAACACCGGCACTTCGACCGGGAAACCGCCAGCCTCGTAGATGCCGTGCTTCACCCGTTCGGCAAGGTCGCGCAGGTGGGCGTTGCAGGGGGTCAGTTCCGACCAGGTGTTGAGGATGCCGATCACCGGGCGCCCGTCGAAAAGGTCATGCGGCAGGCCCTGGTTCTTCATCCAGCCGCGGTGATAGATCTGGTCGCGGCCAGTGCCGCCGAACCATTCCTGCGAGCGCAGCTTGCGCGGCCATTCCGCGGGTTTGAACGTGCTCATACCCAACCTCCGTCAACGATGAAGTTCTGTGCAGAGCACATGGCCGAGGCATCCGATGCCAGGAACAGCGCCATCTGCGCGATATGCTCCGGCAGCACCGGGCCGGCGAGGCACTGGCTGCGGGCGATCAGTTCCTTGGCGGCGTCATCGACCCAGAGCCGAAGCTGCTTGTCGGTCATCACCCAGCCGGGGACGAGGGTGTTGACGCGGATGCCGTCGCGGCCAAGGTCGCGGGCGAGGCCGCGGGTCATGCCATGCACCGCCGCCTTGCTGGCCGCATAGACCGGGTAGCCGCCCGTCGCCATCATCCAGCCGACCGAGCCGAAGTTGACGATGGAGCCGCCCCCGGCGCCGCGCATCATCGGGGCCACGGCCTGCGCGGCAAACATCTGATGGCGCAGGTTGACGGCGATATGGCTGTCGAAGCCTTCCTCCGTCAGCCCTTCGAGCGAGTGGCGCTTGTCATTGGCGGCGTTGTTCAGCAGCGCGGTAATCGGGCCATGCGCCTCGGCAAAGGCGCGGATGGCGCCCTGATACTGGGCGGTGCGGGTGATGTCGCAGCTGGTGAAATGCGCCTGCAGGCCCTCGGCGGTCAGCGCGGCGGCCAGCGCCTCGCCCTCGGCCACGGCGATGTCCACGAAGCAGGTGATGGCGCCTTGCCGGGCAAAGGCCGTGGTCAGCGAGGCACCGATGCCGCTGGCCCCGCCCGAGATCAGCACGGTGCGGCCAGCAAGGTCCGAATAATTCGCGATCTTTGTCATAGCATCCTCACGGTGACGGGGCCTGCCTCGGCCGGCTCTGCCGCCAGCGGATTGGCCAGCGGCAGGCCGAAGGCGGCGGCGGAGATTTCAAACACGTCGCCGGCTTCGGTGGTGAAGCCATCGGCAAAGGACAGGGTGGCGGTGCCGAACATGTGCACATGCAGATCGCCGGGACGGCGGAAGCAGGCATATTTGAAGTGGTGGTGTTCGAGGTTGGCGATGGTGTGGCTCATGTTCGCCTCGCCCGACAGGAACGGCTTCTCCCACGCCACCGCGCCGCCGCGCAGGATGCGGCTGGTGCCGCGGATGTCGGCGGGCAGTGCTCCGAGCAGCAGTTCCGGGCCAAAGGCGGCGGGGCGCAGCTTGGAATGGGCGAGGAACAGGTAGTTGATCCGTTCGGTCACATGGTCCGAGAACTCGTTGGCCAGCGAGAAGCCGACGCGGTGCGGTATGCCATCGGGGCCGATGAGGTAGAAGCCGGCAATCTCGGGCTCCTCGCCGCCATCCAGCGCAAAGCCGGGCGAGGTGAGGGGCTGGCCGGGGGCCACGGCCTCGGTGCCCGGGCCCTTGTAGAACCATTCGGGCTGCACGCCGACCTCGCCAGCGGCGGGCTTGCCACCCTCCAGCCCCATGCGGAACATCTTCATGCTGTCGGTGACGGGGGCCGGGCCGCCGGTGGCCGCCGCGTGCATCGCATCGCGGGCCGAGGCCGATCCGGTATGAGTGAGGCCGGTGCCCGTCAGGTACATGCGCGCGGGTTCGGAGTGGCGCATCGGCAGGTCGAGCTTGCCGGTGGCAGCCAGCGCGGCCAGATCCACCACCTCGCCCTGCCCCGCCGCGGCCAGAAGGTCCGCCAGCGGGCGGCCTTCGGCGATGGCAGCGCTGGCCAGGTCATAGACGCTGGCCGCGCCGGGCAGCAGATGGGCGATCTCAGCCTCGCGGAGGATGACGCCCCCGCCGATCAGTTGCGAAAGATGCATCGGTCAGCCCTGCTTGGATTTGTTGTAGACGTCGAAGATCACCGCAGCCAGCAGCACCAGCCCCTTGATGACCTGCTGATAGTCGATGCCGACCCCCAGGATCGACATGCCGTTGTTCATCACCCCCATGATGAAGGCGCCGATCACCGCGCCGACGATCTTGCCCGACCCGCCCGACATCGACGCGCCGCCGATGAAGACGGCCGCGATCACGTCCAGCTCGAAGGACACGCCGGCCTTGGGCGTGGCGGTGTTGAGGCGCGCCGCGAAGATCAGCCCGGCCAGCGCCGCCAGCATCCCCATGTTGCAGAAGGTCAGGAAGGTCAGCCATTCGGTGCGGATGCCCGACAGCTTGGCGGCCTTCTCGTTGCCGCCGATGGCGTAGATCCGCCGGCCAAGCGTGGTGGAGGTGGTCAGGAAGGTATAGGCCGAGATCAGCACCGCCATGGTGATCAGCACGTTGGGCAGGCCCCGGTAGGTGGCCAGCAGCCATGAGATATAGGCCAGCGCCAGCGCGATCACGCCGTTGCGCACCGCGAAGGCGACGAAGGGTTCATCCTCGATCCCGTAGCGCTGCTGCCGGGCGCGGGCGCGGAAGGCGAAGATCACGATGGCGGTTGCCGCGGCGAGGCCGAGGACGAAGGCGGTGATGTTGGGTTTGTCGGGGCCGAAGAGGTCGGGGACAAAGCCGGTGGACAGCAGCTGGAAGCCCTTGGGGAAGGGCCCGACCGACTGGCCGTTCAGCAGCCACAGCGTCAGCCCGCGGAAGACCAGCATCCCGGCCAGCGTCACGATGAAGGAGGGGATGCGCCAATAGGCGATCCAGTAGCCCTGCGCCGCGCCGATCACGGTGCCGACGATCAGGCAGGCCACGATCACCACCACCGTCGGCAGCCCCCAGTTCACGATCATCACCGCCGCCAGCGCGCCGATGAAGCCCGCGACCGATCCGACCGACAGGTCGATATGCCCGGCAACGATGACCAGCAGCATGCCAAGCGCCATGATGATGATGTAGCTGTTCTGCAAGAACAGGTTGGTCAGGTTGACGGGCTTCATCAGCGTGCCGTCGGTCATCACCTGGAAGAACACCATGATGACGACCAGCGCGATCAGGATGCCGTATTCGCGCAGGTGGTTCTTCAGGTAATGCCCCAGTGCCGGGCGTTCGCCTTCGGCGGTGGTCTGTGCCATTCTCGTTCCTCCCTCAGCCCTTCACGATCATCGACATGATCTTTTCCTGGCTCGCCTCGCCCTTGGCGAGCTCGCCCACGAAGGCGCCTTCATTCATGACGTAGATGCGGTCGCACATGCCCAGAAGCTCGGGCATTTCCGACGAGATCATGATGACCCCGCGCCCCTGTGCGGCCAGATCGTTGATGATGCCGTAGATCTCGAACTTGGCGCCGACGTCGATGCCGCGGGTCGGCTCGTCGAGGATCAGCACCGCGGGATCGGTGAACAGCCATTTCGACAGCACCACCTTCTGCTGGTTGCCGCCCGAAAGGTTCATCACCTTCTGGAACACGCCCGGCGTGCGGATCTTCAGCGCGGCACGGTAGCCCTCGGCCACCTTGCGTTCGGCCCCCGGGTCCACCACGCCATAGCTGGACACCTTCTGCATCGCCGATAGCGTGGTGTTGCGCAGGATGGTTTCGGGCAGCACGAGGCCAAGGCCCTTGCGGTCCTCTGTCACATAGGCGAGCCCCGCGGCGATGGCGGCGGGCACGGTTCCGGTATCGACCGGCTGGCCGCGCAGGCGCACCTCGCCACTGATGTTGCGGCCATAACTCTTGCCGAAGATGCTCATCGCCAGTTCGGTGCGGCCCGAGCCCATCAGCCCGGCAATCCCCACCACCTCGCCGGCGCGCACGTTCAGCGACACGTTGCGGATCATCTGGCGTTCGGCATGTTCGGGGTGCCAGACGTTCCAGCCTTCGACCTCCATCAGCACCTCGCCGATGGCCACGTCGCGGGCGGGATAGCGGCTGGCCATGTCGCGGCCGACCATGTCGCGGATGATCCGAGCCTCGGAAATCTCCTCGGCCTTGCAGTCGATGGTCGACACGGTGGCGCCGTCGCGGATCACCGTCACCCGGTCGGCGACATGGCGGATCTCGTTCAGCTTGTGCGAGATCAGGATGCAGGCGATGCCCTGCGCCCGGAACTCGATCAGCAGGTCCAGAAGCTTCTGGCTGTCATTCTCCTGCAAGCTGGCGGTCGGCTCGTCGAGGATCAGCAGCCGCACTTCCTTGGACAGCGCCTTGGCGATTTCCACCAGCTGCTGCTTGCCCACCCCCAACTTGTCCACCGGCGTGGTCGGCGCCTCGGTCAGGCCGACCTTGCGCAGCAGGGCGGTGGTGCGGGTATAGGTCTCGGGCCAGTTGATGACGCCGCCGCTGGCATTCTCGTTACCCAGAAAGATGTTCTCGGCAATCGACAGCAGCGGCACCAGCGCCAGCTCCTGATGGATGATGATGATGCCGCGGGCCTCGCTTTCGGCGATGCCGCGGAAGGCCATCGCCTCGCCTTCATAGAAGATCTCGCCCTCGTAGCTGCCATGCGGATAGACGCCCGACAGCACCTTCATCAGGGTGGACTTGCCGGCGCCGTTCTCGCCGCAGATCGCGTGGATCTCGCCGGGCAGCACGGTCAGGTTGACGTTGTCGAGCGCCTTCACGCCGGGGAAGGTCTTGGTGATGCCGCGCATCTCGAGGATCGGGGTGGTCATGATGGTCCTTGCTGGCTGGCAAAGCCTGCCGGGCGGCTGCGGCCCCTCGGGCGCGCCTGCCTTTGGCAGGGCGCCCCGCCGGGACGATCCGGCGGGGCGGGTCTGGCAAAGCGGCCGGTTACATCACTTCAGCTGGTCTTCGGTGTAATAGCCCGAGTCGATCAGCCGTTCCTTGTAGTTGCTGGCATCCACCGGCAGCGGCTCCAGCAGGTAGGACGGCACCACCTTGACGCCATTGTCATAGGTCGTGGTGTCGTTGATTTCCGGCTCGGTGCCCTGCAGCAGCGCATCGACCATGCCCACGGTGACGCGGGCCAGCTCGCGGGTGTCCTTGAAGATCGAGGAATACTGCTCGCCGGCGATCATCGACTTGACCGACTGCACTTCGGCATCCTGGCCGCTGACGATCGGCATCTTCATGTCGCCCGAGCCATAGCCGACGCCCTTCAGCGAGGACAGGATCCCGATCGAGAGGCCATCATAGGGCGACAGCACGCCGTGGACTTCCTTGTCGGTGTAATGCGCCGACAGCAGGTTATCCATCCGCGCCTGTGCAACCGCACCATCCCAACGCAGGGTGCCGACGGTTTCCATGCCGGTCTGGCCCGAGCCGATGACGATGTCACCGGAGTCGATCATCGGCTGCAGCACCGACATCGCGCCGTCATAGAAGAAGTAGGCGTTGTTGTCGTCGGGCGAGCCGCCGAACAGTTCCACGTTGAGCGGCTTGGTGTCGGGGAAGCGTTCCTTCATGCCCTCGACCAGGCTGGTGGCCTGCAGCACGCCGACCTTGAAGTTGTCGAAGGTGGCGTAATAGTCCACGTTGCCGCTGTCGCGGATCAGGCGGTCATAGGCCACGACCTTGATGTCGGATGCGGCGGCGTTTTCCAGCGCGTTGGACAGCGTGGTGCCGTCGATGGCGGCGATCACCAGCACGTCGACGCCCTTGGTGATCATGTTCTCGATCTGGGCCAGCTGGTTGGGGATGTCATCCTCGGCATATTGCAGGTCGGTCTCGTAGCCGGCCTCTTCGAACTGCTTGACCATGTTGTTGCCGTCGTCGATCCAGCGCGCCGACGATTTCGTCGGCATGGCGATGCCGACCGTGCCCTTGTCCTGCGCAGCGGCGGTGATCGCAAAGGACGATACACCCACGGCAAGCGCGGCCGCAAAAAGCGTGATTTTCATAGCTCTCTCCCTGTTCGGGCGCGGCAGCCTCCCTGGCGCGGCACCCGGTCCTCCAGCGGGCCGACTCGGACCCTGCCCTGCTTCTAGGCCCGCTATACATACCATTCAAATTACATTATCGAAGCTGGACATGTCAGATTTGGTATACAGATGAGCGCCGACAGCTTCCTGAACCTCAAGACCGCGCAGCTGCGGTTGATCGCGGCCGTCGCCGATCATGGCCAGTTGCAGATGGCGGCGGCAGAGCTGGCGATGACCCAGCCCGCCGCATCCAGGATGCTGGCCGAGATCGAGAAGGCCGTGCAGGCGCCCCTCTTCCAGCGCAGCCCGCGCGGCATGGTGCCCACGCTGATCGGCCGGGTTCTGGCCCGCCGCGCCCGCGCCATGCTGCAGGAAATGCGCGACATGGCCCGCGAGGTCGAGGAGCTGCGCGAGGGGCGCGGCGGGATCGTGCGGGTGGGCGCGGTGACGGGGCCGGCGATCGGCTATCTGGTGCCCGCGATCCGGCAGGTGAAGGCCGCCTCGCCCGAGGTCGAGATCACGGTGGAGGTCGCGCCCTCGGTGCAGCTGCTGCGAGAACTGGCGGCGGGGCATCTCGATTTCGCGCTGGCCCGGCTGCTGCCGGAGTTCGACAGCAAGGAGTTCGACCTGCAGCCCGCAAGGGATGAGATCGTGGCGCTGCTGGTGCGGCGCGATCATCCGCTGTCGCGCGCCCCCCGGGTCAGCCTGCCGGAGCTGGCGCAGTATGAATGGGTGATGCAGGAACGCGGGGCCCCGATCCGGCAAGCGATGGAGGATGCCTTTGGCGAGGCGGGGCGGCCGCTGCCGCGCAACATCGTCAACTCTTCCTCGCTGCTGCTGATGATCGCGCTGCTGTCGCAGACCAACGCCATCGCGCCGATGGCCGAAGAGGTCGCGGCGCTGATCATGGATGAGCCGGTGGGCGCCGGTTTTGCGGTGCTGGCGCTGGACCGGCAGATCCGGGTCTCGCCCTATTTCCTGCTGTGTACCCGCGGCCGGGTGCTGTCGCCGGTGGCGAACCGGCTGCGGATGCTGGTGCAGGCAGAGCTGGCGGGGCGCGGCTGACTAAGGCCAACGCGGCAGAAAACTGCCCTCCATCCGCAGGATCTCCTCCCGCAGCCGCGCGGCAGCCGCCCCCAACGGCACCGCGGCGGGATGCACCAGGAACCACTGCCGCTCTATCGGCAGGCCCGGCGCGGGCAGCAGCGCCAGCCGCCCGGCCTGCAGCTCGTCCATCACCGTGTGCAGCGACAGGAAGGCGATCCCCAGCCCGGCAATCGCCGCCTGCTTGATGGTTTCGTTCGATTCCATCTCGATCATCTCCACCACCTGCCCCTCGCCCAGCCGGTCGAGGTAGCGCGACATCAGGATGCGGGTGCCCGACCCCTCCTCGCGCGCCAGAAACACCTGCGACAGGATCGCCGACACATCGGGCACCGCCGCGCCCATCAGGGGATGATCCGGCGGCGCGACCAGCGCATGGGGATGCGGACCCAGCCCCTCCGCCTCCACCAGCGGCACCCGCGGCGGGCGGCCCATGATCGCGAGATCGAGCGCCTGACGGTCGAGGCCCGCCATGATCTGCTCGCGGTTGCCGACCTTCAGCACGATTCGGATCCCGGGGCAGAGGTCGGTCAGCCGCCGCACCAGCCGCGGCGCGAAATACTTGGCGGTGGACACCACGCCCAGCGTCACCCGCCCCGCGCGCCCTTCGGACAGTGCGGCAATTCGCGCACCGGCCTGCGACAGGGCCACGTCAATGCGCCGCGCCGCCTCCAGCACCTCGGCGCCCTCGGCGGTCAGCGGCAGGCCTCCGCCTTCGGTGCCGCGCTGCAGCATGGCACGACCGAAGGCGATCTCCAGATGCTTGATCTGGCTGTGGATTGCCGGCGGCGTCAGCCCAAGCTGCAGCGCAGCACCGGTCAGCGAGCCGGTCTCGGCCACGGCGACCAGCGCCCGCAGCTGTTTCAGCGTCACGGCGTCGAGGCGGATCACTTCAATATTCCTGAAGGCATATTCATGACTATTAAATTCCATGAAATGCCGATTCCCGCAAGTGTCAGCCCAAGGCACTGCGTATGGGAGGAGACATCGTGGACAGCCAAGGCGCGGCCCTTGTGGTCGCTGGCCCCCCCGTTCTTGCGGGCGTGCCGCAGCATCTGACCGAAGTGATGGATCGCCTCGCCACCGTCGCGGCCGGCATCGCCCGCCGCATCGCCCGCGGCGGCATCGACGAACAGCTCGCCAGCGGCGTCGGCACCAATGCCGATGGCGACGGCCAGAAGGCGCTGGACGTGATCGCCGACGATGCCTTCTCTGCCGCCCTCACCGGCACTGCGGTGCGCTTCTATGCGTCCGAGGAGCAGGAGGTGGCGGTCACGCTGAATCCCGCCGGAACGCTGGCGCTGGCCATCGACCCGCTGGATGGTTCCTCGAACATCGACGCCAACGTTTCCATCGGCACCATCTTCGGCATCTACCCCGCCGAAGACACGCCCGAGGCCAGCTTCCTGCGCCCCGGCAGCGAGTTGCTGGCGGCCGGCTATGCGATCTACGGGCCCCAATGCTGCCTCGTCGCCAGCTTTGGCGCGGGCGTGCTGAAATGGGTGCTGGACCCGGACAGCGCCGCCTGGGTGCTGGTGGGCACCGGCCTGACCGTCACCCCCAGTTCCGCCGAGTTTGCCATCAACGCCTCCAACTACCGGCACTGGCCGGCGCCGGTGCGCGCCTATGTCGATGATTGCGTGGCGGGCGCCGACGGGCCGCGCGGGCAGAACTTCAACATGCGGTGGGTGGCCTCGCTGGTGGCCGAGACGCACCGCATCCTGACCCGCGGCGGGGTGTTCCTGTACCCGCGCGACGACCGCAAGGGCTATGCGCAGGGCCGGCTGCGGCTGGTTTATGAATGCGCGCCCATTGCCTTTGTCATCACCCAAGCCGGCGGCGGCGCCACCGATGGCGAGCAGCCGATCCTGGCCCGGGTGCCCGCGCATCTGCATGACCGCACGCCCTTTGTCTTCGGCTCGTCCGAGAAGGTCGCCCGCATCACCGCCTATCATGACCTGCCCGAGCGGGAGAGCTCTGCGCTCTTCGGCAAGCGCGGCCTGTTCCGGAGCTGAGAGCATGAGCAAGAAACACCCCATCATCTCGGTCACCGGATCGTCCGGCGCGGGCACCACCACGGTCAAGAACACCTTCGACCAGATCTTCCGGCGCGAGGGCATCACCGCCGTCAGCATCGAGGGCGACGCCTTCCACCGCTTCAACCGCGCCGAGATGAAGGCCGAGCTCGACCGGCGCAGCGCCGAGGGCCAGCCCTCCTTCTCGCATTTCTCCTACGAGGCGAATGAGCTGGAAGAGCTGGAGCGGGTGTTCAGGGAGTATGGAGCCACCGGCACCGGCCGCACCCGGCATTACGTGCATGATGACCGCGAGGCGGCCCTCTATGGCGTGCCCCCCGGCCATTTCACCGACTGGGCGCCGTTCGAGGATGGATCGGACCTGCTGTTCTACGAGGGCCTGCATGGCTGCGTGGTCAATGACACGGTCAACCTGCCGCGCCATGCCGACCTGAAGATCGGGGTGGTGCCGGTCATCAACCTCGAATGGACCCAGAAGATCCACCGCGACCGCGCCAGCCGCGGCTACACGACAGAGGCGGTGACCGACACGATCCTGCGCCGGATGCATGCCTATGTGCATTGCATCTGCCCGCAATTCACCGAAACCGACATCAACTTCCAGCGCGTGCCGGTGGTCGACACCTCGAACCCGTTCATCGCGCGCTGGATTCCCACCGCCGATGAAAGCCTGGTGGTGATCCGCTTCCGCAGCCCGCGCGGCATCGACTTCCCCTACCTGACCTCGATGATCCACGGCTCATGGATGAGCCGCGCCAATTCCATCGTGATCCCGGGCAACAAGCTCGACCTTGCCATGCAACTGATCCTCACCCCGCTGATCGAGCGGCTGGTGGCGGATGCGAAACGCGCCTGAAGGGAGGTTCCCATGAACGCCGAGATCCAGATTGCCGACGAACGGCTGATGGCGAACGCGATCCGCGCCTTGGCGATGGACGCGGTGCAGGCCGCGAACTCGGGCCACCCCGGGATGCCAATGGGCATGGCCGATGTGGCGGCGGTGCTGTTCAATCGCTTCGTCACGCTCGACCCCGCCGCGCATCAATGGCCGGACCGTGACCGCTTCGTGCTGTCGGCCGGGCATGGCTCGATGCTGCTCTATGCGGTGAACCATCTGCTTGGCTATCCCGACATGGGCATGGACCAAATCCGCGCCTTCCGCCAGATGGGCAGCCGCACCGCCGGGCACCCGGAATATGGCCATGCGCAGGGAGTGGAGGTCACGACCGGCCCGTTGGGGCAGGGCATCGCCACCGCTGTCGGCATGGCGCTGGCCGAACGGATGGCCGCGGCGCGGTTCCCGGGCCTCGTGGATCACTGGACATGGGTCATCGCCGGCGATGGCTGTTTGATGGAGGGGATCAGCCATGAGGCGATCGACATGGCCGGGCATCTTGGCCTCGGGCGGCTGGTGGTGCTGTGGGATGACAACCGCATCACCATCGACGGCGGCACCGATCTGTCCACCTCCACCGATCAGATGGCCCGCTTCGCCGCCTCGGGCTGGCATGTTCTGTCCTGCGACGGGCATGACCGTGACCAGATTGCCGACGCGATCACCGCGGCCCGGGCCGATCCACGCCCCAGCCTGATCGCCTGCCGCACGCTGATCGGCTGCGGCGCCCCGAACAAGCAGGGCGGGCATGACGTGCATGGCGCGCCGCTGGGGGCCGAGGAGATCGCCGCCACCCGCGCCCATCTGGGCTGGGATGCTGCGCCCTTCGAAATCCCGGCGGGAGTCTATGCCGCATGGGCCCGCATCGCGGCCCGCGGCGCAAGGGCGCGGGCGGAGTGGGAGGCGGGGCTCGCCGCTTCGGCGCAGCGCGCGGAGTTCGCCGCCGCGCTGGCCCGCGACCCGGCGCCGCTGGCCCCGGCGATGGCCGCCTACAAGGCGCAGCTGCTGGCGGACCGCCCGAAGGTCGCTACCCGCAAGGCCAGCGAGATGGCGCTTGGCGTGGTCAACGCCGCGCTGCCCTTCACCATCGGCGGCTCGGCCGACCTGACCGGATCGAACCTGACCCGCAGCAAGGGGATGCGGCCCGTGACCCGGGACGATTACTCCGGCAGCTACCTGCATTACGGCATCCGCGAGCACGGCATGGCGGCGGCAATGAACGGCATCGTGCTGCACGGGTTGTTCCGCCCCTATGGCGGCACCTTCCTGGCCTTTGCCGATTACTCCCGCCCGGCGATCCGGCTGGCGGCGCTGATGGGGGTGCCGACCGTCTTCGTGATGACGCATGACTCCATCGGCCTGGGCGAGGACGGCCCGACCCACCAGCCGGTGGAGCACCTCGCCAGCCTGCGCGCGATCCCGAACCTGACGGTGATCCGCCCCTGCGACGCGGTGGAAACCGCCGAGGCGTGGGAGATGGCGATGGCCGCCACGGATGGCCCGGTGCTGCTGGTGCTGTCGCGGCAGAACCTGCCGCTGCTGCGGGGCGCGGCGGACGAAAACCTGACCGCCCGTGGCGCCTATCTGCTGCGAGACCCGGGGCGCCGCGATGTGACGCTGATCGCCACCGGGTCAGAGGTGGAGATTGCGATGACGGCGGCAGAGGCGCTGGCGGATGAAGGCATCGCCGCCGCCGTCATCTCGGCCCCGTCCTTCGAGGCCTTCACAAACCGGCCCGCCGCAGCCCGCGCCGCGCTTCTGGGCTCTGCCCCGCGCATCGGCATCGAGGCGGCGATCCGGCAAGGCTGGGATCTGTTGCTGCGCCCCGAGGATGGCTTCGTCGGCATGACCGGCTTTGGCGCCTCGGCCCCCGCCCCCGAGCTTTACCGCCATTTCGGCATCACCCCAGAGGCCGTGGCCACCCTGGCCAAGGCCCTGACAAGACCCAACTAAGGCACTGACATGACTGTGAAAGTTGCAATAAACGGCTTTGGCCGTATCGGCCGGAACGTGCTTCGCGCCATCATCGAGAGCGGCCGCACCGATATCGAGGTGGTGGCGATCAACGATCTGGGCCCGGTGGAAACCAATGCGCATCTGCTGCGCTTCGACAGCGTGCATGGCCGCTTTCCGGGCGAGGTGACCACCGGCGAGGGCTGGATCGACGCCGGCCGCGGCCCCATCCGGGTGACGGCGCTGCGCGATCCCGCGGCGCTGCCCTGGGCCGATGTGGATGTGGCGCTGGAATGCACCGGCATCTTCACCGCCCGCGACAAGGCTGCGCTGCATCTGGGCAACGGCTCCAGCCGGGTTCTGGTCTCGGCCCCCGCCGAGGGCGCCGACAAGACCATCGTCTTCGGGGTGAACCACGGCACGCTGACTGCTGCCGACACCATCGTGTCGAATGCCAGCTGCACCACCAACTGCCTGTCGCCGGTGGCGCAGGTGCTGCACGGGGCCATCGGCATCGCCAGGGGCTTCATGACCACCATCCACAGCTATACCGGCGACCAGCCGACGCTGGACACCATGCACAAGGACCTCTACCGCGCCCGCGCCGCGGCGCTGTCGATGATCCCCACCTCGACCGGGGCTGCCAAGGCGGTGGGGCTCGTGCTGCCCGCGCTGAAAGGCCGGCTCGACGGGGTGGCGATCCGGGTCCCGACGCCGAATGTCTCGGTCGTGGACCTGACCTTCGAGGCCGCCCGTGACACCAGCGCCGAGGAAATCAACGACGCGATCAAGGCCGCCGCCGCCGGCCGGCTGAAGGGCATCCTTGGCTGCACCGACCAGCCGAACGTGTCTTGCGACTTCAACCACGACCCGAGGTCCAGCGTGTTCCACCTCGACCAGACGCGGGTGATGGAGGGCCGCTTCTGCCGGATCCTCAGCTGGTACGACAACGAATGGGGCTTTTCGAACCGCATGGCCGACACGGCCGTCGCAATGGGAAAACTGATCTAACGGAGGCAGCCATGACGCTGATAACGCTGAGACAACTTCTCGACCACGCGGCAGAGCACGGCTATGGCGTGCCCGCCTTCAACATCAACAACATGGAGCAGGGGCTGGCGATCCTGAAGGCCGCCGCCGCAACCGATGCGCCGGTGATCCTGCAGGCCAGCCGCGGCGCCCGGTCCTATGCCGGCGACATCATGCTGCGGGCGATGGTCGAGGCGCTGGCCAAGATGCACCCGACCATCCCGATCTGCCTGCACCAGGACCACGGCAACAACGAGGCGACCTGCCTCTCGGCCATCCGCCACGGCTTTACCAGCGTGATGATGGATGGCTCGCTTCTGGCCGACATGAAGACCCCCGCCCCCTACGACTATAACGTCGACATCACCGCCCGCGTCGCCGACGCCGCGCATTGGGTCGGCGCCAGTGTCGAGGGCGAGCTGGGGGTTCTGGGCAGCCTTGAGACCGGCGAGGCCGCCGCCGAGGATGGCTCCGGCGCCGAGGGCAAGCTGGACCACAGCCAACTGCTGACCGACCCGGACCAAGCGGTTGACTTCGTGCTGCGCACCAAGGTCGATGCGCTCGCCATCGCCTGCGGCACCAGCCACGGTGCCTACAAGTTCACCCGCGCCCCCGATGGCGAGATCCTGGCGATGCATGTGATCGAGGCGATCCATGCCCGCCTGCCCGGCACCCATCTGGTGATGCACGGCTCCTCCAGCGTGCCGCAATACCTGCAGGACCTGATCAACGACCATGGCGGCGAGATGCCCCAGACCTGGGGCGTGCCGGTGGACGAGATCGAGCGCGGCATCCGCATGGGCGTGCGCAAGGTCAATATCGACACCGATTGCCGGATGGCGATGACCGGCCAGTTCCGCCGCATCGCCGCCAACAACCCCCGCGAATTCGACCCGCGCAAGTTCCTGATCCCGGCGATGGCCGAGCTGGAAGTGCTGGTCAAGGACCGTTTCGAGCGTTTCGGCACCGCCGGGCATGCCTCGAAGATCACCGTCATCCCGATGGATGACATGGCGAAACGCTATGCGTCGGGCGCACTTGACCCGGCGGTTTCCACCGCGAAAGCGGCCTGACAGGGGAGGCTGAGATGAACAAGCAGACAGAGATCAAGGGCAAGGAACGCTACAAGGCGGGCGTGCTTAAATACGCGCAGATGGGCTATTGGGATGGCGACTACCAGCCCAAGGACACCGACCTGCTGGCGCTGTTCCGCATCACCCCGCAAGAGGGCGTCGATGCGATCGAGGCGGCGGCGGCGGTGGCGGGCGAAAGCTCCACCGCGACCTGGACGGTGGTCTGGACCGACCGGCTGACCGCCGCCGACCAGTACCGCGCCAAGGCCTACAAGGTGGAACCCGTCCCGGGCCGTCCGGGCGAGTTCTTCTGCTATGTCGCCTATGACCTGATCCTGTTCGAGGAAGGATCGATCGCCAACCTGACGGCCAGCATCATCGGCAACGTGTTCAGCTTCAAGCCGCTGAAGGCCGCGCGGCTGGAGGATATGCGCCTGCCGGTGGCTTACGTCAAAACGTTCAAGGGCCCGCCGACAGGGCTGGTGGTGGAGCGCGAACGGCTCGACAAGTTCGGCCGCCCGCTGCTGGGGGCCACGACCAAGCCCAAACTGGGCCTGTCGGGCAAGAACTATGGCCGCGTGGTCTATGAAGGGCTCAGGGGCGGGCTCGACTTCATGAAGGATGACGAGAACATCAACTCGCAGCCCTTCATGCACTGGCGCGACCGCTTCCTCTACGTGATGGAGGCGGTGAACAAGGCCAGCGCCGAAACCGGCGAGGTGAAGGGCAGCTACCTGAACGTGACCGCCGGCACGATGGAAGAGATGTATCGCCGCGCCGATTTCGCCAAGTCGCTCGGCTCGGTCATCGTTATGATCGACCTGGTGATCGGCTATACCGCGATCCAGTCGATGGCGGAATGGTGCCGGGCGAACGACATGATCCTGCACCTGCACCGTGCGGGCCACGGCACCTACACACGGCAGAAGAACCACGGCGTCAGCTTCCGGGTCATCGCCAAATGGATGCGTCTGGCCGGGGTGGACCATATCCACGCGGGCACCGCCGTCGGCAAGCTGGAGGGCGATCCGATGACCGTGCAGGGCTATTACAACGTCTGCCGCGAGACCTTCAATCCGGTGGATCTGGAGCGCGGGATCTACTTCGATCAGGACTGGGGCGACATCAAGAAGGTGATGCCGGTCGCGTCGGGCGGCATCCATGCCGGGCAGATGCACCAGCTGCTCGACCTCTTCGGCGACGATGTGGTGCTGCAATTCGGCGGCGGCACCATCGGCCACCCGATGGGCATTCAGGCCGGGGCCACCGCCAACCGCGTCGCGCTCGAGGCGATGGTGTTCGCGCGCAACGAAGGCCGCGACATCAAGACCGAGGGCCCCGAGATCCTGCGCGCCGCCGCCAAGTGGTGCAAGCCGCTCGAAGCCGCGCTCGATGTGTGGGGGGACATCTCGTTCAACTACACCTCGACCGACACCTCGGACTACGCCCCGACCCCCTCGGCCTCCTCCTGAACGCCCTGCCCCCCGGGCAGCCGGGGGGCCCACCCATCCATTCAAGGGAGAACACCCATGCGCATCACTCAGGGCTGCTTTTCGTTCCTGCCCGACCTGACGGACGAGCAGATCTCAAGCCAGGTGGAATACTGCCTGTCGAAAAACTGGGCCATCGGCATCGAATATACCGACGACCCGCATCCGCGGAACACGTATTGGGAGATGTGGGGCAACCCGATGTTCGACCTCGTGGACCCCAAGGGCGTGATGATGGAGCTGGAGGCCTGCCGCAAGCAGTTCGGCGATCACTACATCCGCTTCAACGCCTTCGACAGCACCCGCGGGTTCGAGACGGTGACGATGTCCTTCATCGTCAACCGCCCGAAGGTGGAGCCGAAGATCCGCATGATCCGCCAGGAAACCGATGGCCGCTCGCAGCGCTACAGCTTCGAGACGGTCCGCTGAACACCGGAGCGGCCCCCGGGCGGGGCCGCTCCTGAACCTACCGGGAGATTACGATGGACGGCGACATCCCTGCCCCCCTGCCCACCACGGTTGACCTGCGGGCCGAATATGAAAGCTCGGGCGTCAAGGAGCTGCTTGACGATCTCGATCACGAAATGATCGGGCTGAAGCCGGTCAAGCAGCGCCTGCGCGAAACCGCCGCGCTGCTGCTGGTCGAACGCGCCCGCAAGTCGCTGGGGCTGACCCACCACACCCCCACCCTGCACATGTCCTTCACCGGCAATCCCGGCACCGGCAAGACCACCGTCGCGCTGAAGATGGCGGGGCTGCTGAAGCGGCTTGGCTACGTCCGCAAGGGCCATCTGGTGTCGGTGACCCGCGACGATCTGGTGGGGCAGTATATCGGCCACACCGCGCCCAAGACCAAGGAAGTGCTGAAAAAGGCCATGGGGGGCGTGTTGTTCATCGACGAGGCCTATTACCTCTACCGCCCCGACAATGAGCGTGACTATGGCCAGGAAGCCATCGAGATCCTGCTGCAGATCATGGAAAACAACCGCGACGATCTGGTGGTGATCCTTGCAGGCTATGCCGACCGGATGGACAAGTTCTTCGAATCCAACCCCGGCTTCCGCAGCCGCATCGCGCATCATATCGATTTTCCGGATTATCAGAACGAAGAGCTGCACCGCATCGCCACCCATATGCTGACCGAGCAGAACTATGTCCTGACCGAGGGCGCCAAGGCCGCGATGGACGACTACATCGCCCTGCGCCGCGGCCAGCCGCATTTCGCCAATGCGAGGTCGATCCGCAACGCGCTGGACCGGGCACGGCTGCGGCAGGCGAACCGGCTGTTCTCCTCGGCGGCGGGGCCTCTCGATGCCGCCGCGCTGTCGACGATCGAAGAAGAGGACATCCGCGCCAGCCGGGTCTTTTCCGGGGGGCTCGATTCAGATCGCAAGGAGGACGCCGCATGAGCTTCGACCGCCGCATCAAGATCGCCCCGTCGATCCTCTCCGCCGATTTCGCCAACTTTAGCGCGGAGTGCCGGGCCATCGAGGCCGAGGGCGCCGATTGGGTGCATGTCGATGTGATGGACGGACATTTCGTGCCGAATATCACCTTCGGCCCCGCCACCTGTGCGGCGATCCGCCCGCACATCAAGGGCGTGATGGACGTCCACCTGATGATCGCGCCGGTCGATCCCTACATCGAGGCTTTCGCGGCGGCGGGCGCCGATGTGATCACCGCCCATGTCGAAGCTGGCCCGCACATTCACCGCACCCTGCAAGCCATTAGGAACACGGGGAAAAAGCCCGGTCTGGCCATCAATCCCGGCACCGGGCTCGATGGGCTCGAGAACCTGCTCGACATGCTCGACCTCGTCTGCGTGATGACGGTCAACCCGGGCTTCGGCGGCCAGTCCTTCATCGCCTCGCAGGTCGACAAGGTCCACCGATTGCGGGCGCTGATCGGGGACCGGCCGATCCATATCGAGATCGACGGCGGCGTGACGCCTGTGACGGCTCCGCTGGTGGCGGCGGCGGGCGCGGATGTGCTGGTGGCAGGCTCGGCGGTGTTCAAGGGTGGCTCGGTCACCGACCCCTCCCCTTACGGCGCCAATATCCGGGCGATCCGGGCGGCGGCGGAGGCGGCCACATGATCCGCGCGCTGATCTTCGACGTGGACGGCACCCTCGCGGAAACCGAGGAGCTGCACCGCCGCGCCTTCAACGACAGCTTCCGCGCCGCAGGCCTTGGTTGGCACTGGTCCCGCGCCGATTACACCCGCCTGCTGACTACCACCGGCGGCAAGGAGCGCATCACCCGCTATCTGCACGACCTTGGCCTCGACCCTGCCGGCTTCCCCGTCGCCGCCCTCCACGCCGCCAAGACGGATCGCTACGGCGCGCTGATCGCGGGCGGCGAACTCACCCTCCGCCCCGGCATCGCCGCGCTGCTGGCCGAGGCGCGCCGCGTCGGGCAGCGGCTCGCCTGCGCCACCACCACCAGCGCCCCGAATGTCGAGGCGCTGTGCCGCGCCTGCTTCGGCAAGCCCGCGGCCGAGGTGTTCGAGGTGATCGCCGCGGGCGATATCGTCGCCGCCAAGAAACCCGCGCCCGACATCTACCGCCATGCGCTTGCCGAGCTGAACCTCGGCCCCGAACAGGCCGTCGCCTTCGAGGACAGCGCCAACGGCCTGCGCGCTGCCCGTGCCGCAGGGCTTGCCTGCGTCGTCTCGCCCGGTGTCTATACGCTGCACGAGGACTTTCCGGGCGCGCTGGCGGTTCTCGACTGTTTTTCCGAACTGGGCGGCATCGCGGGTCTAGCCGCGCTGCTGGCACCGGCGCAGTAGGACCAAAGCATGGCCACGCTGATATTCGACCTCGACGGCACGCTGATCGACTCGGCGCCCGATATCCACGCCGCCTCCAACACCGTGCTGGTGGAGGAGGGGCTGGCCCCGATGACGCTGGCCGAGGTGCGCAGCTTCATCGGCCGCGGCGTGCCGCATCTTGTGGCCTGCCTGCTGACCGCGGCAGGGCAAGATCCCGCCGGCTCGCGCCATGCAAGGCTGGTTGCCCGATTTACGGACATCTACGAAGAGGCGGTGGGCCTGACCGTCCCCTATCCGGGCGTCGTCGCTGCCTTGGAGGCGCTGACTGCCGAGGGCCACCGCCTCGGCATCTGCACCAACAAACCGCTGGTCCCGGCGCAGGCGGTGCTGCGGCATCTGGGGCTGGACCGGTTCTTTGCCGTGGTGAAGGGCGGCGACAGCCATCCGCTGAAAAAGCCCGACCCCGCGCCCTTGCTGGCCACGCTGGCGGCCCTCGGCGATGCCCCCGCGCTCTATATCGGCGACAGCGAGGTGGATGCCGAATGCGCCCACCGCGCCGGGCTGACCTTCCTGCTGTTCACCGAAGGCTACCGCAAGGCGCCGGTGGACAGCCTGCCCCATGCCGCGGCCTTCCGCGACTTCGCAGAGCTGCCCGCGCTGGTCGCCCGGATGCTGGCGCCCGCCGCCGGCTGAACCCCGCGTCCCGGTCCTGCGGCAATGGAACATTCCGCGCCCTTCGCGCTTGTGCTCCTGCCCACGGACAGGCCACCACGCCACACCCCAACCACCGCCTTACGCCCCAGCCGGTTGCTGTCCGTCCCCGCACGCGCGCTGCGCCCAGCCAGGAGCCTGACATGCCCGCCGAGAAGCCCAAAGATCCCAAGCCGCTCTACCCCGCCACCTCGGAAAGCCAGACCAGCCATGATGTGGTGGACCGGCCGCGCAACCCCGGCGCGGGCGGCGAGACCCATCAACGCCCCGATGGCGATGCGCCGACCCTTACCACGGCCCAAGGCGCGCCCGTTGCCGACAACCAGAACACCCTGCGCGGCGGCACCCGCGGGCCTGCGTTGCTGGAGGATTTCCACTTCCGCGAGAAGATCTTCCATTTCGACCATGAGCGCATTCCGGAACGCGTGGTCCATGCCCGCGGCTATGGCGCGCATGGCTATTTCGAAACGCTGGAGGCGATCCCCGAACTGACCTCGGCCAACCTCTTCCAGAAGGCGGGCGAGATCACCCCGGCTTTCGTGCGCTTCTCCACCGTGGCGGGCAACAAGGGCTCGCAGGACCTGGCTCGCGACGTGCGCGGCTTTGCGGTGAAGCTCTACACCCAGGAAGGCAACTGGGACATCGTCGGCAACAATATCCCGGTGTTCTTCATCCAGGACGCGATCAAGTTCCCCGACCTGATCCACGCCGCAAAGGATGAGCCCGACCGCGGCTTTCCGCAGGCGCAGACGGCGCATGACAATTTCTGGGATTTCATCTCCCTCATGCCGGAATCGATGCACATGGTCATGTGGATCATGTCCGACCGCACCATCCCGCGGTCCTTCCGGTTCATGGAAGGCTTTGGGGTGCACACCTTCCGCATGGTCAATGCGCAGGGCGAGGGCACCTTCGTCAAGTTCCACTGGCGCCCCAAGCTGGGCATGCAGTCGGTGCTGTGGGACGAGGCGCTGAAGATCAACGGCGCCGACCCCGATTTCCACCGCCGCGACCTGTGGGACGCCATCCAGTCCGGCGACTTCCCGGAATGGGAGCTGGGGCTGCAGGTGTTCGACGATGCCTTCGCCGATGCCTTCCCCTTCGACGTGCTCGACCCCACCAAGATCATCCCCGAAGAGGATGTGCCGCTGCGCATCGTCGGCCGGCTGGTCCTGGACCGGATGGTGGACAACTTCTTTGCGGAAACCGAGCAGGTGGCCTTCTGCACCCAGAACATCGTGCCCGGGATCGACTTTACCAATGACCCGCTGCTACAGGGGCGGAACTTCAGCTATCTGGATACCCAGATCAAACGCCTCGGCGGCCCGAACTTCACCCATATCCCGATCAACGCGCCCCGCTGCCCGTTCCACCACTTCCAGCAGGATGGGCATATGGCGATGCAGGCCCCCAAGGGCCGCGCGAATTACGAGCCGAACAGCTGGGCGCAAGGCGGCCCCCGCGCCGACCCGAGGCGCGGCCATGTCAGCTTCCCCGAGGAGATCTCGGGCGAAAAGCGCAAGGTGCGGCCGGAGAGCTTTGCCGACCATTACAGCCAGGCGCGCCAGTTCTACATCAGCCAGACCCCGATCGAGCAACAGCACATCGCCGATGCGCTGGTGTTCGAGCTGTCGAAGGTGGACGCCCCCGAGATCCGCGAACGGATGGTGGCGCATCTGCCGAATATCGACACCGCACTGGCACAGAAGGTCGCGGACGGGCTCGGCCTGAAGGCGGTGCCGAAGGCGCATACCCCCGCCAAGGCAGTGGTGGAGACGATGCCGTCCGATGCGCTGTCGATCCTGAAGAAGGCTCCGGCGTCGTTCAAGGGCCGCAAGATGGGCATCGTGATGACCGATGGCATCGACGCGGGCCTGCTCAAGGCGGTGATGCAGGAAGTCATGGCGGCCGGCGGCGTGGTGGAGCTGATCGCACCCAAGGTCGGCGGCGTGGTTGCGGCGGACGGGACCGAGATCCCGGCGCAGCAGAAGATCAACGGCGCGCCCTCGGTCGTCTATGACGCGGTGGTGGTGCTGGCGTCAAAGGAGGGCGCGGCAGAGCTGGCCGCCCTGCACCCGGCGCGCTGCTTTGCCGCCGATGCCTTCGCCCATGCCAAGTTCATCGGGCTTGGCGGCGCTGCGGGCATGCTGTTCGACGCGGCCGGCGTCACCGCGCGCGACGACGGGATGATGGAGCTTGCAACCCCGGGCGAGGCGAAAGCCTTCGTCACCGCCTGCGCCGGCCTGCGCTTCTGGGAGCGTGTGGCGGTCTGACCCGGCCGGGCGGCTTCACGGCCGCCCGCGCTTGCTGCGTTGCAGCATGGTCATGGCGAGGTTGCAGCATTGGACCTACTCCCTGCCGACTAAGGGCTTATCTGCAAGGCAACCGCAAATGTCAGGAACCCCCGCCATGACCCAAGCTACCCCGCAGACCCCCGTCCAACCCACCCTGGCCGAAGCCGCCAAGGCCACCCCGGCCTATTTCGCGCCCGAACCCGCCGGCAAGGTGAAGCTGCGCGAACTGTCGGCGCTCGAGCAGATGTATGGCTATTACGAAGCGGCCTGATCCGGCCTTCCCATGCCGCTGCTGATCCTCGGCTTCATCGCCTTCTTCGTCCTCGCCTGGTGGTGGCGCCGCAGCCGCAGCCTCACGCGGAACTGCGTCTGGCGTGAAGACCGCCGCCGCGCCGCGGCGGGGCAGAGCTTCCATCACTGCCTCACCTGCGGCGCCGAACTGGCGCTGCCGCTGGGGCAGGAGCCGCGCCATTGCCTGCGGAATGCGCAGGCCGTGCCGCCGCCGCAGGAATAGCCGCGCCCGACCGAACCTTGGGCTTTCGCTGCACCTCTCGCCGCGCCATGCTGCGCAGCGAAGACCGCAGCGAGGCACCATGAAGACCAACCCACCCGAGACCGCCGCCCCCGCCGATGCCGAGACCCGCCGCGCGCTGGCACCGGTGATCTGCTACCCGGTGGACACCCTGCCGCAGCCGCCGATGGACCTCTACCGCGCCGCGCGTAGCACGCTGCAACCGGTCGCCGAAGTCATCGCCCCACCCCGCGACGCCGCCTGCTTCCACGTCCCCGCCGGGCATTTCTTCCGCATCCAATCGGTCCAGGGCCCCCAGGTCGGCGACCTGAACCTGTGGAACGCCCATGACCTGACCGAGCGGTTCTACTCCGGCAAGACCCGCGCGCTGCATGGCACACATCTCTCCACCGGCGACCGGCTGTGGTCCGGCTTCCCGGCGCTGCGCCCCTTGGCGACGATCACCCATGACACGCTGGACTGGTACGGCTTCGACGCTTTCGGCGGCGCCGTGCATGACGTGATCGGCACCCGCTGCGATCCCTACACCCATGCCCTGCTGTCAGAGGGCGGCCAGTATCACCACTGCTGCCACTCCAACCTGACCCGCGTCCTGGCTGCGGAAACCGGCCTGCCGCTGGCCGAGACGGAGCGGCATGTGCATGACGTGCTCAACGTCTTCATGTGCACCGGCTTCACCCGCGACACCGGGCAGTATTTCATGAAGGCGAGCCCGGTGCGCCCCGGTGACTACCTTGAGTTCATTGCGGAAATCGACCTTCTGGGCGCGCTCTCCGCCTGCCCCGGCGGCGATTGTTCGGCGGAACACTCCAGCGACACCGCCGCCTGCTATCCGCTGCGGGTCGAGGTTCTGCGCCCCGCCGACGGCGCGCTGGACGGCTGGTCCCCCGCGGCTGCCAGCCGGTATGACCGCAGCCACGGGGTGTAGGCGGTCAGCAATACCGCTCGACCCCGCGGATCTGGTCGTCGGAGTAACGGTCGCCATGGGCAAAGCCGGGCGGCAGCAGCCGGTCGATCTCGGCCATATCCCCGGGCGTCAGCTCCAGCGCCGCCGCGCCCGCCAGCTCGCGCAGATGCGCGGCGCTGCGGGTGCCCGGGATCGGGATCAGATGCGGCCCCTGCGCCAGCACCCAGGCCAGCGCCAGCTGCGCCGTGGGCACGCCGCGCGCCCGGGCAAAGGCGCGGAACCCGTCGATGATCGCGGTATTGGCGCTGAAATTCGGCTCCATGAAGCGCGGGTTCTTGGCGCGGAAGCCGTCCTGCACCTGGTCCAGCGTCAGCGCGGTATCCGCCATCATCCCGCGCGCAACGGGCGAGAACGGCACGAAGGCCACGCCCAGTTCCGCACAGGCCCGGATCAGCCCCAGCTCCGGCTGCCGCGACCACAGCGAATATTCATTCTGCACCGCGCGGCAGGGATGCACGGCATGGGCGCGGCGCAGCGTGGCGGGCGCCACCTCCGACAGGCCATAGCCGCCGATCTTGCCCTCCTCGATCAGCCGGGCCAGCGTGCCGACGACCTCCTCCAGCGGCACCCGGATATCGCGGCGGTGGATGTAGAACAGCTCCACCTGCTCGCGCCCCAGCCGCTTCAGCGAGCCTTCCAGCTCGGCGCGCAGATGTGCCTCGGAATTGTCGAAGCTGCGGGGCGGACCGGCCACGATCGCGGCCTTGGTGGCGATCACCATCTCGGCCCGTCGGCTGGCGAGCCAGCGGCCGATGACGGTTTCCGACACGCCCATCCCGTAGATGTTCGAGGTGTCGAGGAAGTCGATCCCCGCCTCCTGCGCGGCATCGAGGCAGGCGAAGCTCTCTGCCTCCGTCGTCGGGCCAAAGGCGCCGGCAAAGGACATGCAGCCAAGGCCGATGGCCGAGACCATCGGGCCACCGGCACCAAGTTCGCGTTTGAGCATAGGGATCTCCATTCAGGGGCGAGCCATCTGACAGGAGCGAATCGGGAGGGTCAAGCGGGGATGGTCATGGGGGAGCGTCTCAGGCCACATCAGATCCAAAACCTTTGAGAACGTCGGAGAGCCCTTCCCCTTGCCCTTGCCCGGAACAAGGCGCTTTAGCGCCGCCGGGCAGCGCCAGTCCGCCCCCTCGGGCGGGCGCTACTCAACCCTTCCGCGTAGAACATCGGTGGGAGTTGGTTGCACCATAAAGCGCCTAGAACGAGCGTTGCAGCGCCCACCCGGCGAACAGGCGCTGCCCTCCGACTGTGCAGGCCGAAGGCACGTCATCCCGCTGAAAGGTCTTTCACCCCGCCTGCCGGATATAATGCAACCGGTCGAACCCAGCCCGCAACGCCGCCGTCCGCGGTGCCAGCGCTTCGGGCGCATTCGACCGCAGCGCCTCGGCAATCAGCGCGGCAAGCTGCGGGGCATCCGCCTCGGTCACGCCCCAGCGCACCAGCTCGGGCGTACCGATGCGCAGCCCGTTCAGATCCCCCGCCACCTCGGCAATCGGCAAGCCGATCCCGCAGGCCAGAAAGCCGGCGCGGCGCAGGATCTTCGACGCCGCCTGCCCGCCGCCAAAGGCCGCAGCCTCCACCGCGAACTGGTGCGACCGGGTGAAGCCGCGGTCGGCCGCAATGATCGTCAGCCCCTGATCGGCCAGCGCCGCCGCCAAAGCGCGCGCCACCGCCACCATCTTGTCCGCATAGGCGCGCCCATGCTCGCGCCAGTCCAGCAGCGTCAGCGCCAGCGCGGCGGATTTGCCCGCGTCGAAATTCGCGGTCATGCCGGGATAGGCGATGGCGTCCAGCCGCTCGGCGATTGCCGCATCATTGGTCACGATCAGCCCCCCCGCCGGGCCGCCAAGGCTCTTGTAGGTGCTCATCGTCATCAGATCTGCCCCTTCTGCCAAGGGGTTGGCCCAGGTGCCGCCCGCGATGATCCCGCATTGATGGGCGGCGTCGAACAGCACCTTCGCGCCGACCTCATCGGCAATCGCCCGGATCTCGCGCACCGGATGCGGGAAGAGGTTGAGGCTGCCGCCGATGGTGATGATCTTGGGGCGCACCCGCTGCGCCAACGCCCGCAGCGCCGCCACGTCCACCGAATAGCCATCGGCGTCGACCGGGGCGGCGTGGCTGACGAGGCCGTAGAGACCCGCACACCCGCCAGCGTGATGGGTGACGTGGCCGCCGACGGCAGGCGGCGGCGCGATGATCGCGTCACCGGGCTTGGCCAGCGCCATGAAGCCGTAGAGGTTCGCCAGCGCACCCGACCCGACGCGGATTTCGGCATGGGTGGCGCCGAAGACCTCGGCCGCAAGCTCGGCGGTGATGACCTCGATCTCCTCGATCGCCTCCAGCCCCATCTCGTACTTGTCGCCCGGGTATCCCAGCGACGGCCGGCTGCCGAGCCCGCGGGCCAGCGCCGCTTCTGCCATGGGATTCATGGTGTTGGTGGCGGGGTTGAGGTTGAAGCAGTCCCGCTCATGGATCTGCGCGTTCGCCAGGATCAGCGCCTCGATCCGGTCCGCCACCGCATCCGAACTCGCGGCCCCGGTCTGCGCGGCAAGGCGCTGGATGAAGCTTTCGCAGTCGGCGGGCACCCAGGGGCGGGGGGCGAGGTGGGGCATGGCAGGGTCTCCGGGGGCTGGGTTCGGGCGGAGGATGAGCGCGAGGACTGGACGCGGCAACCGAAATTTGCAAGAAACTAGGCTTAGAAAATCTGAGGCTCCGCCCATGTCCGTCGCCCCGCCCCGCCCCAAAGGCCCGCCCGCCACCGCCCTGCGCGCCTTCGAGGCAGCGGCTCGGCTCGGGGGCTTCGCGGCGGCGGCGGAGGAGCTGTGCGTGACCGCGGGCGCCGTCAGCGCCCATGTCAAGGCGCTGGAGGATGACCTCGGCGCGCCGCTCTTTGACCGGCAGGCGCGGGGGGTGCAGCTGACGCCGCTTGGCGCCCGGGTGCTGCCCGACCTGTCGGCGGCCTTCGACCGGCTGGGGATGGCGGTGCAGATCCTGCGGGCCGAGGCAGGGCCGCGGCAGGTGCATATCGCCACGCTGCCCGCCATCGCGCAGCTGTGGCTGAGCCCGCGGCTGCCGGCGATCCGCGCGGCACTGCCCGGCGTCACCATCTCGATCACCGCGCTGGAGCGGCCGCCGAACCTGAAACGCGCGCCCTATGACCTGAGCCTGTTCTTCCGCGCGCCCGATCTTGGCCGGCAGGTGGCGGGCGATGTGATCTTCCCGGTCTGCGCGCCGCACATCGCCGAGCGCCTGCGCCGGCCCGAGGATCTGGCTTGCGTGCCCTGCCTGACCGACACCGCCTGGGCGCAGGACTGGGAGATCTGGGCAGCCAATGTGATGCCGGGGGCGGGCTTCACGCCGAAGGGGCCGGTCTTCTCGCTCTACGCGCTGGCGGTGGAAGAGGCGGTGAACGGCGCCGGGGTGCTGATCGGCCATGAGGCGCTGGTGGCGGGGCATCTTGCGTCGGGTGCGCTGGTGGCGCCGTTCGGGATACGGCTGGCGTTGCCAAGGGCGCTGATGCTGTGGTCGGCGCGCACGCTGTCGCCCCGCAGCCCGGCCGCAAGGGTAGCGGCGATGCTGGCAGGCTCGCCCGGCTGATCTGGATCACGGACAGACGCCGCCGCATCTGCGCAACTGCGCACAAGACGCGCGGAGTTGTGCATGTTTCTCTGGATGAACGATCAGATCTTGCGGATGGGCTGGCTGTCAGAGCTGGTGGCCGCCGGCGTCACGGCCGCGGGGCTCGATCTAGGCACCGTGCTGGCCTTCATGATGGCGGTGACGGCGCTGTCGCTGCCCTCGCTCATCTTGCTCAAGCGGGTGGTGAAGATGCCGCTGCTGCTGACCTTCACCGGCACCGTTGCCGCCGGCCTCCTCCTTATCGGTTTCACATTCAATGCGATCACGCATTGGTTCATTTGACAGGAAATCCGCCATGATCATCAAGATCCTCGGCTCTGGCTGCAAGAAATGCACGACACTGGCCACCAATGCCAAAACCGCCACCGAGAGCGCGGGACATGAGGCGGAGATCATCAAGATCACCGACCTTGCCGAAATTGCCGGCCACGGCGTGATGGCCACGCCCGCGCTGATGATCGACGGACGGCTGGTCTCCTCCGGCATCGTGCTGACGGCCAAGGAGATCGGGCAGCTGCTGTAAGCGCCTCTTCCCCTTCGTTCTGGTCCAAATATCCCGGGGGTCCGGGGGCTGGCCCCCGGCTTCGGCTCAGCGATACAGCACCATCGGGATCTTCACCGCGCGGATCATCGCCGTGGTGGTCGACCCGATGATCAGGCTGCGGATGCGGCTATGGCCATAGGCGCCCATCACCAGCAGGTCAAAGCCCTCCTCCGCGATCCTGGCGTTCAGCGCCGCCTCCGGCTCGCCGGGGGCGAACTCGGCCGATGTCTTCAGGCCGACCGCGCGCAGCGCCAGTTCCGCCTCTTCCATGCGGGTGCGCATCGCGGCGGTCTCCTCCCCCGCATGCATCAGCGTCACCGCCATGTTGCGGAACACGGCGCTGTCCACCATGCGGGCGATGGCCTTCCCGGTGCTGGCGCTGGCATCGAAGGCAACCAGCACCTTGGTCACCGGCTTGAACAGTCGCGAGGCGACGAAGACCGGCACCTTCGAGCTGCGCACGATCCGCTCGAGGTTCGATCCCAGATGGTCCGAGGCAAAGCCCGAGGCCTCGCCGCGCTTGCCGATCACGATGGCGCGGATCTCGGGCTCCAGCTCCGACACGGTCTGCAGCAGGTCGCCTTGCCGCAGCCGATGGGTGACGGGACCGGCGCCGTCGGCCTCGATGATCGCCGCGGCATCTTCCAGGATCGCGCGGCCCTTGGCTTGGGCCAGTCTGGCATTCTGCGCATCCTGCGCCGCCAGCTCTGCCAGCAGCGCCGACCGCGCGCCGAGCTTCAGCGCGCCCGACAGATCGCCGCCCGCCGAGCCTTCGCGGCGGCCAAGGACGTGCAGCAGGTCGACCGAGGCCGACAGTCGGCCAGCGATCCAGGCGGTGTAATGGCAAACGCTGTGCGAATAGGCAGAGCCGTCCACCAGGGCGAGTATCTTGTTGGTCATGCGTTCCTCCCCTCTCAATGCGCCATCAGCTTGTCCATCGCGCCCGGCTTGTCATGGAGGGCAAGCTTGTCGACGATGGTTTCCGAGGCGGCATTCATGCCGGTGATGCTGACCTCCGCCCCCTCCCGCCGGAACTTCAGCACGGCCATGTCCAGCGCCTGGACAGAGCTGATGTCCCAGATATGCGCCCCGGACACGTCGATTGTCACGCGTTCCAGCGATTCGCGGAAATCGAAGGCGGCCATGAAATCCTCGACCGAGCCGTAGAACATCTGGCCCTCGACGGTATAGACCCGCTCGCGCCCGTCCGCCGACAGGGTGGAGGTGACACGGAACAGCTGCGCGATCTTGCCGGCGAAGAAGATGCCGGACAGCAGCACCCCGACCAGCACCCCGATGGCGAGGTTGTGGGTGTAGACGACGGTGGCAACGGTCGCCAGCATCACGATGGAGGAGGAGCGGGGGTGGGTCTTCAGCGCCTTGATCGAGGACCAGCTGAAGGTGCCGATGCTGACCATGATCATGATCGCCACCAGCGCCGGCATCGGGATGCGCCCGACCAGATCCCCCAGAACGACGACCATGAACAGCAGCACCACCCCGGCGGTGAAGCACGACAGCCGCCCGCGCCCGCCGGATTTCACGTTGATGATCGACTGGCCGATCATGGCGCAGCCGGCCATGCCGCCGATGAAGCCGGTGGCGGTGTTGGCGAGGCCCTGGCCGATGCATTCCTGGTTCCGGTCCGATTTCGTGTCGGTCAGGTCATCGACGATGGTCTGCGTCATCAGGCTTTCCAGCAGGCCGACGATTGCGACGGCGATGGCATAGGGCAGGATGATCGTCAGCGTTTCCAGGTTCAGCGGGATCTGCGGGATCAGGAACACCGGCAGGCTGTCGGGCAGCGCGCCAAGGTCGCCGACGGTGCGGACGTCCCAGCCGAAGAACAACGTCAGCGCGGTCAGCACGATGATGGTGACCAGCGGCGAGGGAACGGTGGTGGTGAGGCGCGGGAACAGGTAGATGATCGCAAGGCCGGCCGCGACCAGCACATAGGTCAGCATCGTGACACGGGCGGGGTCCAGCTCTGGCAGTTGCGCCATGAAGATCAGGATCGCCAGCGCGTTCACGAAGCCGGTCATCACCGATTTCGACACATAGCGCATGACGAAGCCCAGCTTCAGCAGGCCCATGCCGATCTGCAGCAGGCCGGCCAGAACCGTGGCCGCCAGCAGGTATTGCAGCCCGTGATCCTTGACCAGCGTGACCATCAGCACCGCGGTGGCGGCCGTCGCGGCCGAGATCATGCCGGGCCGCCCGCCCGCAATGGCGGTGATGACGGCGATGGAGAAGCTGGCATAAAGCCCGACCTTTGGGTCCACCCCGGCGATCAGCGAGAAGGCAATCGCCTCGGGGATCAGCGCCAGCGCCACGACGAGACCTGCCAAGAGGTCGCCCTTGATATTGCCAAGCCAGTCCTGGCGATAGGAGGAGAGTGAAAACATGTGGGATCCAATATGCCGGTGCCGCGCGGGCTGACCGGCTGTCCACGCCCGGGGGCTGGAACGGATTGTCCGGCGGATCGGCGGCCGGAAGAGCCACCCGGGGTCGCACCGGGTCCTTGCACTTGCGGCGTGACTAGCCGCAAGCGGGGCCGGCTGGCAAGGCCGGATGCCGCGCACAGGGGCAATCCGGGCGCCCGTCTTTGCGCAGCACCGCAGCACGCCCGCGCGAGGGCGGGCGTGCTGCGGCTTTGGGCGGCGGGCGGTTCAGCCCTTTGAGGCGGCACCTGTTGCCGGCCGCCGGGGGCCGTCTGCCCCCGGACCCCCGAGGATATTTGGAAAAGGCAAAGGCAGGCGCGGCGGTCAGCCCAGCACGGCCTTCACCGCACTGGCGGCGGCGTCGATGACTGTCTGTGCCTCGGCCTCGGTCAGGCACAGCGGCGGCGCGAAGCCGAGGATGTCGCCCTGCGGCATGGCGCGGCCGATCACGCCGCGCTCCAGCAGCGCGGCCGACACGGCAGGGCCGATCTTGCGGGCGGGGTCGAAGAAGCGGCGGTCGTCCTTGTCCTCGACAAACTCCACCGCCGCCATCAGCCCGTCGCCGCGCACCTCGCCAACGTTCTTGTGCCCGGCCAGCGCATCGGCCAACCCCTTGCGGAACATCGCGCCGGTGCTGCGCGCATTGTCCACCAGCCCCAGCTCGTCGATCAGCTTCAGGTTGGCGACGCCCGCCGCCGCGCAGATCGGGTGCGCCGAATAGGTCCAGCCATGGCCGATGGCGCCGAACTCGTCGGAGCCCTGCACCAGCACCTGCCACATCCTGTCCGACACGATGGACCCCGACAGCGGCGCATAGGCCGAGGTGAGGCCCTTGGCGATGGTGATCAGGTCCGGCTCCATCCCGTAATGGTCGGAGCCGAACATGGTGCCCAGACGGCCAAAGCCGGTGACGACCTCATCCGCGACCAGCAGGATATCGTATTTCTTCAGCACCGCCTGGATCGCGGCCCAATAGCCGGCGGGCGGCGGCACGATGCCCCCGGTGCCCAGGATCGGCTCGCCGATGAAGGCGGCGATGGTGTCGGGGCCCTCGGCCAGGATCATCTCTTCGAGCTTGGCGGCGCAATGGGCGCTGAACTGCTCCTCGGTCTGGCTGCGGTCCTCGCGGCGGAAGTAATAGGGCGCCTCGGTATGCAGGATCGGCGCGCGCGGCAGGTCGAAATGCGCGTGGAACAGGGCAAGGCCGGTCAGGCTGCCGGTCATGACGCCCGAGCCGTGATAGCCGCGCCAACGGCTGATGATCTTCTTCTTCTCGGGCCGGCCGAGGATGTTGTTGTAGTACCAGATCAGCTTGATGTTGGTCTCATTGGCGTCCGAGCCTGACAGCCCGAAATACACCCGGCTCATATGCGCCGGAGCGCGTTCGATGATCATTTGGGCCAGCGTGATGCTGGCCTCGGTGCCGTGGCCGACATAGGCGTGGTAATAGGCCAGCTCATGCGCCTGCTTGGAGATCGCCTCGGCAATCTCGGTCCGGCCATAGCCGACATTGACGCAGTAGAGCCCGGCAAAGGCATCGAGGCTGCGCTTGCCGCCCTTGTCGGTGATGTAGACGCCCTCGCCCCCGGCCATCACCCGTGTCGGCGTCTCGCCGCGGGCATGGGCGCCCATATGGGTGGAGGGGTGGAAGAAATGGTCGCGGTCCCAGGCGGTCAGGTCATTGTCACGGTCTAGCATGGTGGTCCTTTCCCGCCCTCAGGCGGCGGTGTCGATGCAAAGATATTTAAGCTCGGTGAAGGCCTCGAGCCCGTGGCGGCTGCCCTCGCGGCCAAGGCCCGATTGCTTCCAACCGCCGAAGGGCACGGGGCCGCCGGTGATCTTGACCCGGTTGATGGCGACCATGCCGAAATCGAGCGCGCGGGCCATGCGCTGCTGGCGGGCGCCGTTGCCCGTGAGGACATAGGCGACGAGGCCGTAATCGGTGGCGTTGGCGCGGGCGATCACCTCGGCTTCGGTGTCGAAGGGCAGCACGGCGGCGACAGGGCCGAAGGTCTCCTCGGTCAGGATCTCGGCGCCCTCGGGGATATCGGCCAGCAGGGTCGGCGCGTAGAACAGCGGCCCGGCTTGGTGGACCGTGCCGCCGGTGATCAGTCGCGCGCCCTTGGCCAGCGCGTCGGTGACCTGCGCCGCGACCTTGGCGACGGCGCGGGAATGCATCAGCGGGCCGATTTCGGTGGCGGGGTCTGTGCCGGGGCCGACGCGCAGCGCGGCAATGCGTTCGGCGAAACGGTCGAGGAAGGCGGGGTAGATCGCCCGGTGCACGAAGATGCGGTTGGCGGCGAGGCAGTCCTGGCCCGAGGTGGCGAATTTCGCGTCCATCGCGATATCCACCGCGCGGTCCAGATCGGCGTCATCGAACACGATCAGCGGGGCGTGGCCGCCAAGCTCCATCACCAGCCGTTTCATCGTGGGGGCGCATTGGGCGGCGATCATCTGGCCGATGCCGGTGGAGCCGGTGAACGAGAGGCCCCGGATGCGCGGATCGGCTGACAGCGCGCCGACGATGGTGGCGGCGTCGCCGGTGACAACGTTGAACACTCCCGCGGGCACGCCGGCGCGTTCGGCAAGTTCCGCCAGCGCGAGGGCCGAGAGCGGCGTTTCCGAGGACGGATGCACGACGCAGGAACACCCCGCCGCCAGCGCGGCGGCGGCCTTGCGGGTGATCATCGCGGCGGGGAAATTCCACGGGGTCACCAGCGCCACCGGGCCAAGCGCCTCACGCCGCACCACCATTTCGGCGCCAGGCAGATGGCTGGTGACGGTTTCAGTGTTCACCCGCTGCGCCTCGCCCGCGAACCAGTCGAGGAACGAGGCGGCATAGTCGATCTCGCCGCGGCTCTCGGCCAGCGGCTTGCCCTGCTCCAGCGTCATCAGCAGCGCCAGATCCTCGCGCGCGGCCAGCATCAGCTCGCCCCAGCGGCGCAGGATCGTGGCCCGCTCTTGCGGCAGGCGATCACGCCAGGGGGCGAAGGCGTCGCAGGCGGCGGTGATGGCGGCCTCGGTCTCCACCGCGCCGAGCGCGGCGACATGGGCGAGGGTGTGGCCGGTCGCCGGGTCGGTCACGGCCAAGGTCTCGGCCCCCGCAGCGGCGGTCCAGCGGCCGCCGACATAGGCAAGCTCGCGCAGCAGGGCGCGGTCGGTCAGGCGGGGCGGGGCCGGGTGATCGGCGGGGCGGGCGCGGAGGGCGGTCATCGGCGGCGTCCTTTGGCTGGGGTTGCCCAAGTGTGGACGCGATGCCGCGGTGAGAGGGACCAAACTGCGCGCCCGCGGGCGGCAATCCGGTCCAGATGCGGGGCGGGACGTAGAGAGTCTCTCTAGCCGCCCGCCAGCAGGGTCACCGGCAGCACGGTCTCCTCCTTCACCGGGCGGGTGACGATATAGGTGAAATAGCGGTCGATGCCGATCTCCTCGGCCAGCATCCGGTCCACCAGCCGCTGATAGGCGTCGATGTCGCGGGTCATCACCTTCAGGAAGTAATCGACGCCGCCGCCGACCGACCAGCAGGCCACCACCTCGGGCATCGCGGCGATGGCCTTTTCGAAGCGGTCGAAATCCGCCTGGCGATGCGCGGCCAGCGTCACCTCCATGATGACGCTGGTGACAGGCGCGATCTTCCGCGGCGCGATACGGGCGTGATAGCCGGCGATGATCCCCGCCTTCTCCAGCTTGCGCAGCCGCAGCCAGCAGGGCGTCGGTGACAGGCCCACGCGCTCGGCCAGCGCCAGCTTGGTGATCCGCCCCTCGCGCTGCACGGCGTCAAGGATGCGCAGGTCGATGGGGTCGAGCTTGATCGGGGTCATGGCGGTCCGCTGCCGGGTGCGGCGCGCGCCGCAGGTTTCCATTGCAAAATGACATGAGATTGATCAGCTATGCAATCATGACAAATTGGTTGCCCGATCCCGCAGCGCTCACCCGCCCCGCCTATCTGTCGCTGGCCGAGCATATCGCCCGCGCCATCGAGGCCGGCACCCTGCCCACGGGCACGCGGCTGCCGCCGCATCGGCGGCTGGCGGATGACCTCGGCCTGTCGGTGCAGACGGTCAGCCGCGCGTACGAGGATCTGATCCGCCGCGACCTGATCGCCGGCGAGATCGGCCGCGGCACCTTCGTGCGCCAGAAGGGCGGCGAGGCGCGGCAGCCCTATCTGCCCGAACGCAGCGGCGAGCTGATCGACCTGTCGATCCTGAAGCCGGTCTGCGACACGCTGCATCTGGACAAGATCCGCGCTGCGTTTACGTGGCTGGGCGAGACGCTGCCCGCCTCCTCGGCGCTGTCGTTCCGGCCGAACATGGTGATGCCGCGGCACCGGCAGGTGGCGGCGGGGTGGCTGGCCGAGGTGGGGATCGAGGTGCCGGCGCACAACATCTCCATCACCAATGGCGCGAGTTCGGCGATCACGGCGGCGCTGATGGGGGTGGCGCCGGTCGGGTCCACCATCGCTGCCGAGGCGCTGACCCATCACACGCTGATGCCGCTGTGTGGCTATCTGGGGCTGCATCTGGAGGGCGTGGCAATCGACCAGCACGGGATGCTCCCCGCCGCGCTGGATGAGGCGGTGCGGCGCACCGGGCTGCGGGCGGTATTCCTGCAACCGAATGTTATCAACCCCTTGGGCGTGCAGATGCCGGCGGATCGGCGGGCAGAGCTGGTGGCGGTGGCGCGGCGACATGACCTGGCGATCATCGAGAATGACATCCTGAACCGCATGGTCGAGGACGCGCCGCCGACCCTTGCCGCGCTGGCGCCGGAGCGGGTGCTCTATATCCACGGATTCACCAAGATCACCGTCCCGGCGCTGCGCGTGGCCTATCTGGCGGCGCCGGACCGCTTTGCCACGGCGGTGGCGAATCGGCATCTGGTGTCGAGCTGGATGGCAACGCCGCCGATTGTCGAGATCCTCAGCCACTGGCTGACCGATGGCACCGCGGCAGAGTTGATCGCCTGGCAGCGGCTGCGGTTGGCGGAACGGCACGCGCTGGCCGAGCGGGTGCTGCCGGGGCGGGTGCCCGGCGCGCATCCGCAGGCGCTGCACCTGTGGCTACGCCTGCCCGAGGGGCGGGCCGAGGAGGAGTTCGTGGCCGAGGCGCGGCTGCGCGGGGTCGCCGTGGCAGCCGGAAGCGCCTTTCGCGCCACCGACCGCGGCAAGCGCGATTCGGTGCGGATCGCGCTGGGCTCCACCGATCTGGAGGAGCTGCGGCAGGGGCTGTCGATCGTCGGGTCGATGCTGGAAGAGGGCGCCGAGGCGCCGCTGCCCGGGATCTAGGCACCTGCGGCGCCGATCCGGGCAGGACGCGAACTGCCAGCCCATCAAAATTGTCATGATATTATTTTATAAATTGACATGATTTAAAGCTGCGTCAATCGTGCCCCGATCCGAAGGTGCCCGTAGGTGTGCCAGAGACTTCGAGGGACCAGCGTGGCCGAACCGATCATCCGCTTCGACAATATCCGCAAGAGCTTTGGCACGCTGACCGTGCTGGACGGGCTGTCCTTCGATGTGATGCCCGGCGAGAAGCTGGCGCTGATCGGGCCGTCAGGGTCGGGCAAGACCACGATCCTGCGCATCCTGATGACGCTGGAAAACATTTCCGGCGGGCATATCGAGGTCTGCGGCGAGCAGCTTTACCACATGCAGAAGGGCGGGACCGAAGTGCCGGCGGATGAGGCGCATCTGCACAAGATGCGCCGCCACATCGGCATGGTGTTCCAGCACTTCAACCTGTTTCCGCATAAATGCGTGCTGGACAACATCACCCTCGCCCCGATCCTGACCAAGGGCGAGAAGCGGGCCGAGGCCGAAAAGCGCGGCATGGACCTGCTGGACATGGTTGGGCTGGCCGACAAGGCGAAGGCCATGCCCTCGCAACTGTCGGGCGGGCAGAAGCAGCGGGTGGCGATTGCCCGGGCGCTGGCGCTGCAACCGCGGATCATGCTCTTCGACGAGGTCACCTCGGCGCTCGACCCTGAGCTGGTGGAAGAGGTGCTGGCCGTGATGAAGCGGCTGGCCGACGAGACCGACATGACCATGCTGCTGGTCACGCATGAGATGGGCTTTGCCCATGAATTTGCCGACCGGGTGCTGTTCTTCGACCGTGGCCACATCATCGAGCAGGGCCCGCCGGACCGCATCTTCACCAACCCCACGCAAGAGCGCACCCAGACCTTCCTGCGCAAGATCATCGCGGCAGGCCACCGGGTCTGACCCCGGCCTGCCTTCCAAAGAACGGGCCGCACCAAGATGGCCCACCCCATCAACAGCGAGGACATCCCATGACCTACCGCCTTTCCGCCCTGCTGAGCGCCTCGGCCCTTGGCCTTCTGGTGGCCCTGCCCGTGCAGGCCGACACGCTTGACGACCTCAAGGAACAGGGCTTCGCCCGCATCGCCATCGCCAACGAACCGCCGTTCACTGCCGTGGCCGCCGATGGCTCCGTCTCTGGCGCCGCCCCCGACGTGGCGCGCGAGGTGTTCAAGCGCCTTGGCGTGCCGGAAGTCGTCGCCTCGATCAGCGAATATGGCGCGATGATCCCGGGCCTGCAGGCCCGCCGCCATGATGCGATCACCGCTGGCCTGTTCATGAAGCCCGAGCGTTGCGCCGCCGTCGCCTATTCCGAGCCGGTACTGTGCGACGCGGAAGCCTTCCTGCTGCCCGCCGGCAACCCCAAGGGCTTTGCCTCATACGAAGACATCGCCGCCGATCCCGAGGCGACCATCGGCGCGCCCGGCGGCGGCACCGAAGAGAAACTGGCGTTGGAAGCCGGCGTGCCGCGCGACCGGGTGATCGTGGTGCCGGACGGGCAATCCGGCCTCAAGATGCTGCAGGATGGGCGCATCGACGTCTATTCGCTCCCCGTCCTGTCGATCTCTGACCTGATCGCCAAGTCGGGCGATGACAGCGTGGAAATGTTCGCCCCGGTCGAGGGCGCGCCGGTCTATTGCGACGGCGCCGCCTTCCGCAAGGGCGAGGAGGCGCTGCGCGATGCCTTCGACGTGGAACTGGCGAAGATGAAGGAGTCGGGCGAGTTCGCGGCAATCGTCGAGCCCTATGGCTTCTCTGCCGCGGCGGCGATGTCCACCTCGCGCGCCGAGCTTTGCGGCGAGTAAGCAGCTTCCCCGCGCGGGCCGGGTGGCCTGCGCGGGACCTCTAACGGAATAGGCGGGGCATGGGCGACTGGTCGGGATATATCGGGCTGATCTTGCAAGGCGCGCTGGTGACGGCGCAGCTGACGGTGATGGGCACGGCACTGGCGCTGGTGATGGCCTTCACCGCCGGGCTGGCGCGGCTGGCGCCCTTTGCCCCTCTGCGCTGGCTGGCGCGGGCCTATGTGGAGTTCTTCCGCGGCACCTCGATCTTCGTGCAGCTGTTCTGGGTGTATTTCGTGCTGCCCTTCGCCGGCATCAGCCTCAGCCCCCTGCAGGCGGGTGTGCTGGCGCTTGGCCTCAACGTCGGCGCTTACGGGGCCGAGGTGGTGCGCGGCGCGGTGCTGTCGGTGCCGCGCGACCAGTATGAGGCGTGTATCGCCGTCAACCTTTCCCGCTTCCAGCGGATGCGCCACGTGATCTTGCCGCAAGCGCTGCCGCTGATGCTGCCGACCTTCGGCAACAACGCGATCGAGCTTTTGAAGGGCACGGCGGTCGTGTCGCTGATCTCGCTGTCCGACATGACATTCCAGGCGCAGGTGGTGCGGGCGCAGACCGGATCGACACTGATCCCCTTCGCCACCATCCTCGTGCTCTACTTCGCCATGTCGCTGCTGATCGGGGCCGGAATGCGCTGGCTGGAGCGCCGCGTGACGCGCGGGCTGGACGGGGTGCGCACATGACCTGGGACTGGGCCTTCGTCTGGCAGATCATGCCGACCCTGCTGCAGGGGCTGAAGATCACCCTGCTGGTGACGGTTCTGGGCGCCATCGTCGCCGCGGTGCTGGGGCTGGTCTTCGCGGTGCTGCGCCGGTCTGCCTTCAAGCCGCTGGCGCAGGGCACCTCGTTCCTGGTGCAGTTCATCCGCGGCACGCCGCTGCTGGTGCAGCTTTACGTGATCTTCTACGTGCTGCCCGATATCGGCATCCGCCTGCCGGCGCTGGTGGCCGGGGTGATCGGCATCGGCCTGCATTACGCCACCTATACCGCCGAGGTCTATCGCGGCGGCATCGAGGCGGTACCGCGCGGCCAGTGGGAGGCGGCGCGGGCGACCAACCTGACCATCCGCCAGACGTGGCTGCAGGTGGTGCTGCCGCAGGCGGTGCCGCCGATGATCCCGGCACTGGCGAACTACCTGATCGCCATGTTCAAGGAAACGCCGCTGCTGTCGGCCATCACCGTGCTGGAGTTGATGAATCAGGCGAAATCGGTGGCGAACAGCAGCTATCGCTATGTAGAGCCGATGACGATGGTGGGCGTGTTCTTCCTGGTGATCAGCCTGATCTCGGTGGCGCTGATCAGCCTTCTGGAAGCGCGTTATGGACGAAGGGCAAGCCGATGAGCATTGAAATCCTGAAGGGCGGCCGCGCCCCGCGGCTTGACGCGCGGCCCCTGCCGCACCGCATCGGGCTGGTCGCGCTGGCGACCGACCACAGCATCGAGCCGGATTTTGCCCGGGTGCTGGCCCCTGCCGGGGTTGCCGTGCATGTGAACCGCATCCCCTATGCCAACCCGGTCACACCCGTCACGCTGGCCGCGATGGAGCCGGGACTGACCGCGGCGGCAGAGCTGATCCTGCCCGGCGAGGCGCTGGATGCGGTGGTGTTCGGCTGCACCTCCGCCTCGGTTGTGATCGGCGATGCCAATGTCGAACGCGCGGTGCAGGCGGCGAAACCGGGGGTGCCGGTGGTCACCCCGATTGCCGCGGCGATTGCCGGGCTGCGCGCGATGTCGGCGCGGCGGATTTCGGTGCTGACGCCCTATAGCGTGGAGACCTCCACCCCGATGGCTGCGCATTTCGAGGCGCAGGGCTTCACCGTGGACCGCTTCACCTGCCTGGAGCTGGAAGATGACCGCGAGATGGCGCGGATCGCGCTGGATGAGATCGTGGAATTCGCCCGCACCGCCGTGGCCCCGGGGTCCGAGGCGCTGTTCGTGTCCTGCACCGCCGTGCGCGCCGCCGGGATCATCGACCGGCTGGAGGCAGCGACGGGGGTTCCGGTGCTCAGCTCCAACCACGCCGCCGCCTGGAACGTGCTGCGGATCTGCGGGATCGCGGGCGGCGGACCGGGGCATCTGATGACCCTGCCGATGGGCGCGCCGTGACGGCGGCGGCCCTGCCGGTGACGCTGGAGGATATCCGCGCCGCCGCCCTGCGCATCGCCCCGCATCTGCGCCGCACTTGGGTGGAGGCTGACCCGCATCTGTCGGCCCTGCTGGGCGTGCCGGTCTGGCTGAAGATGGAGCATCAGCAGGCGACCGGCGCCTTCAAGCTGCGCGGCGCGACCAATGCGCTGCTGTCGCTGCCGGCCGAGGCGCTGGCGCGCGGGGTCGTCACCGCCTCGACCGGCAACCATGGCCGCGCGCTGGCCCATGCGGCGCGGGCGCAGCGGGTGCGGGCGGTGGTCTGCCTGTCGCGGCTGGTGCCGGCCAACAAGATCGCGGCGATCCGCGAGCTGGGGGCAGAGGTGCGGATCTTCGGGGACAGTCAGGATCAGGCGATGATCGAGGTCGCGCGGGCGGTGGCCGAGGAGGGGCTGGCCGAGGTGCCGCCCTTCGACGATGCCGCCGTGATCGCCGGGCAAGGCACGCTGGGGCTGGAGATTATGCAGGACCTGCCAGAGGTGGCGACGGTTCTGGTGCCGCTGTCGGGCGGCGGGCTGGCGGCGGGCGTGGCGACGGCGGTGAAGGGACTGCGCCCCAAGGTCCGGGTGGTCGGCATCACGATGGACCGCGGCGCGGCGATGGCGGCGAGCCTTGCCGGGGGGAGCCCGGTGGAAGTGGCCGAGGAGGCGAGCCTTGCGGATTCGCTCGGCGGCGGGATCGGGCTGAAGAACCGCCTGACCTTTGCCATGTGCGGCGCGCTGCTCGACGATGTGGTGCTGCTGACCGAGGCGGAAATCGCTGCCGGGATGCGCCACGCCTATCGCCACGCGCGGCAGGTGATCGAGGGCGGGGCGGCGGTGGGCATCGGCGCGATCCTTGCGGGCAAAGTCACCGCAACGGGCCCGGTGGCGGTGATCCTGTCGGGCGGCAATGTGGACATGGACCTGCATCTGCGGGTGATGAACGGGGCCAACGCCGTGGAGCCGCAATGAGAGAGCCAATCACGATCCTGACCGAGACCGACCTGCGCGCTCTGGTGCCGCTGGATCTGGAGGCTGTGGACTGCGTCGAGGCGGCCTTCGCCGCGCTGGCGACCAAGGCTGTGGCGATGCCGCCGATCCTGCGGCTGGATATCCCCGAGCATCGGGGCGAGGTGGATGTGAAGACGGCCTACGTGCCCGGCATCGACAGTTTCGCCATCAAGATCAGCCCCGGCTTCTTCGGCAACCCAGGCCTTGGGCTGCCGTCCACCAATGGCATGATGGTGGTGCTGTCGGCGCGCACCGGCCTCGTGCAGGCGCTGCTGCTGGACAATGGCTACCTGACCGATGTGCGCACCGCTGCCGCCGGGGCGGTCGCCGCGCGGCATCTGGCGCGAGCGGATGCGCGCACCGCCGCCATCCTCGGCGCGGGGATGCAGGCGGAAATGCAGCTGCGCGCGCTGGCACTGGTGCGGCCGCTGACCGGCGCGCGGATCTGGGCGCGGGACGGCGCCAAGGCGGCGGCGCTGGCGGCGCGGCTGGACCTGGGTTTTCCGGTGGTGGCTGCCAGATCGGTGGAGGATGCGGTGACGGGCGCGGATGTGATCGTGACCACGACGCCCGCGACCGCGCCGATCCTGCCCTCGGGCCTCGTGACCGCCGGGCGGCACATCACCGCGATGGGCTCCGACGCCGAGCACAAGAATGAGGTGGACCCGGCGCTGATCGCCCGCGCCCGCTATGTCGCCGACCGGCTGTCGCAGACGGAACGGCTGGGGGAGCTGCACCATGCCATCGCCGCCGGCCTCGCGCAGGCGGGGGCGGGATACCCCGAGCTGGGGCAGGTGGTGGCGGGGCTGGTGCCGGGGCGCCTCAGCGCGGGCGACATCACCCTCGCCGACCTCACCGGCACCGGCATTCAGGATACCGCCATCGCGGCACTGGCGCTGACCCGCGCCCGTTCGGCGGGAGCGGGGCAAAGTTTCAGGGTTTGAACCGGGCGAAGTGCCCCAAAGGAGAAAAAGATGGGTGAGGTTGCGTTGAAGTTCGACCGGGCGGAATATGCCGCGCGGCTGGACAAGACCCGCGCGGCTATGGCGGCAAAGGGGGTCGATCTGCTGATCGTCACCGATCCGTCCAACATGAACTGGCTGACCGGCTATGACGGCTGGTCCTTCTACGTGCATCAATGCGTGGTGGTGCCGCCCACGGGCGAGCCGGTGTGGTATGGCCGCGGGCAGGATGCCAATGGCGCCAAGCTGACGGCCTACCTGAAGCACGACAACATCGTCGGCTACCCCGACCATTACGTGCAAAGCACCGAGCGGCACCCGATGGACCTGCTGAGCCAGATCCTGACGGATCGCGGCTGGGGCAAGCTGCGCATCGGGGTGGAGATGGACAATTACTGGTTCACCGCCGCCGCCTTTGCTGCCCTGATGAAGGGCTTGCCGAATGCCAAGTTCAGCGACTGCACCGCGCTGGTGAACTGGCAGCGCGCGGTGAAGTCGCCGCAGGAAATCGCCTATATGCGCAACGCCGCCCGCATCGTGGAGGCGATGCACCAGCGGATCTTCGACAAGGTCGAGGTCGGCATGCGCAAATGCGATCTGGTGGCGGAAATCTACGATGCCGGCACACGCGGCGTCGATGGGATCGGCGGCGACTACCCCGCCATCGTGCCGCTGCTGCCCTCGGGCCGCGATGCCTCGGCCCCGCACCTGACATGGGATGACAAGCCCATGCAAAGCGGCATGGGCACGTTCTTTGAAATCGCCGGCTGCTACAACCGCTACCATGTGCCGCTGTCGCGCACCGTGTTCCTCGGCAAGCCGACGCAGGCCTTCCTCGACGCCGAAAAGGCGACGCTGGAGGGGATGGAGGCCGGCCTTGCCGCCGCCAAACCGGGAAATACCTGCGAGGATATTGCCAATGCCTTCTTCGCGGTGCTGGCGAAATACGGGATCCTCAAGGAAAACCGCACCGGCTATGGCATCGGGCTCAGCTATCCGCCCGACTGGGGCGAACGCACCATGAGCCTGCGCCCCGGCGACAAGACGGTGCTGCAACCGGGGATGACCTTCCACTTCATGACCGGCCTGTGGCTGGAAGACATGGGGCTGGAAATCACCGAAAGCATCCTGATCACCGAGACCGGGGTCGAGTGCTTTGCCAATGTCCCGCGCAAGCTGTTCGTGAAGGACTGATCCGATGCTGCAGCAGATGGTGCGCCCGTCGCCGATTTCGGCGACGGTGGATTTCGATGCGGAGGGGGTCAGCCATGGCTTCCTCCGCCTGCCCTACAGCCGCGACGATGCGGCCTGGGGGTCTGTGATGATCCCGGTGACGGTGGTGCGCAATGGCGTCGGGCCGACGGCGCTGCTGACCGGGGGCAATCATGGCGATGAATACGAGGGGCCGATTGCCCTCTTCGACCTCGCGCACAGCCTGCGGCCCGAGGAGGTGACGGGCCGCGTCATCATCATCCCGGCGATGAACCAGCCGGCCTTTGGCGCCGGCACCCGCACCTCGCCCATCGACCGGGGCAACCTGAACCGCAGCTTTCCGGGCCGCCCCGATGGCACGGTGACGGAAAAGATCGCCGACTACTTCCAGCGCGTGCTGCTGCCGATGGCGGACGTGGTGCTGGATTTCCATTCAGGCGGCAAGACGCTGGATTTCCTGCCCTTCTGCGCCGCGCATGTGCTGGCCGACAAGATGCAGCAGGACCGCGCCTTCGATCTGGTGCGGGCTTTCGGCGCGCCCTACAGTGTCAAGATGCTGGAGATTGACGCCGTGGGCATGTACGACACCGCCGCCGAGGAAATGGGCAAGCTGTTCGTGACGACAGAGCTTGGCGGCGGCGGCACTGCCTGCGGGCGCACGGCCACCATCGCCATCCGCGGGGCGCGCAACCTGCTGATCGCCGCCGGGGTGATGCAGGGCGAGGTGGCGGCGCAGCCCACCCAATGGCTCGACATGCCCGATGCCGATTGCTTCACCTTTGCCGAGGATGCGGGGCTGATCCAGTTCCTCGCCGATCTGGGCGACCGGGTGGAGGCGGGCCAGCCGATTGCGCGGATCTGGCCGACCGGGCGCACCGGCCTGCCGCCGCGCGATCTGCACACAAGGCGCGCGGGCCTGTTCACGGCGCGGCACTTTCCGGGGCTGGTGAAGCCCGGCGATTGCGTGGCCGTGGTCGCGGTGGAGATAGACGAGGCATGACCCGCCTTCCCGCCGCCGACATTGCCCGCGCGGTGCTGGTGGCGCTGATCTGGGGGATGGGCTTTGTCGTCGCCAAGGGCGCGACCGAGCATTTTCCGCCGATCCTGTTGCAGGCCTTCCGCTTTACGGTGACGGCGGCGGTGATGGCGGTCTTCCTGCGCCTTCCGGGGCGGGGCAACCTGCCCTGGCTGCTGGCGGTGTCGCTGATCGGGGCCACGATCCAGTATTCCCTCACCTTCAGCGGCGTGCATCGGCTGTCGGCGGGCATCGCCGCGCTGGTGATCCAGCTGGAGGTGCCGTTCCTGGTGCTGCTCGGCGCGCTGCTGCTGGGGGAGAGGCCGAAGCCCCGGCACTGGGTCGGCATCGCGCTGGCCTTTGCCGGGGTGGCCTTCATCGCCGGCAATATCCGCTTTGGCGGGGCCTGGGCGGCGCTGGCGATGATGATGGGCGGCGCGTTTTCCTGGGCGCTTGGGCAGGTGATGATCCGCAAGCTGCGCGGGATCAGCGGGCGCGAGATCACCGCCTGGGTCGCGGTGCTGGCAACGCCGCAGCTGTTCCTCGCCTCGCTGCTGTTCGAAACCGGGCAGGGCGCCGCGATTGCCGGGGCCGGGCCCGATGTCTGGGCGGCGGTGGCCTATCTGGGGCTGATCATGACGGCGCTTGGCTACTACCTGTGGAACTCGCTGCTGGTGCGGCATGAGGTGGGGCGGGTCGCGCCCTTCCTCCTGCTGCTGCCGGTGTTCTCGGTCCTCGGCGGGGTGCTGTTCCTGGGCGAGGCGCTGTCGCCCCCGCAACTGATCGGCGGCGCGCTGGTGCTGTCGGGCGTCGGGCTGATGCTGATCGAACGGCGGGAGCCGGAACCGATGGCGGCATAACTTATTCCGGCGGCGTCTTGCTCTTGGTGAAGGCCCGCCGCGCCAGCCTGCTGCCGATCCGGCCCGCGCCTTGCAGAACGCCGCGGGTGCTGCGCGCCACCTCCTTCACACTGCGCCCGCCCCGCCCCGCCGCCATCCGCCGGCGGTTGCGCTGCACCAGCAGCGCATGGCCAAGGCCCGCCTCCATCTCTGTCCGCAGCGGCTCGATATTCCACTCGGGGCTCACCGCGCAGACGGGCAGCGGCTTCAGGCCCCCCATGTCGCCCGCGATGGCCGCCACCGCCCCGGCAAAGACCTGCTGCACCTCGGGCGGCAGACGGTGTTCCGGGTAGGGCCAGCCCGGCGCCAGCTGGTCGATGCAGCTCGCCACCGCGATGATCTCGGGCCGCCGCCGCGCCGGTTCGGCGGCAAAGCTCGCCTCGAAGCGCTGCAGCAGCGCCAGATCGGCGGCGCGGCCGGGGCGGTTGGCGCGCAGCACCCAGACGATCAGATCCGCCTCGCGCAGTTCGGCCAGCAGCGCGGCGAGCGTATCGGCGGACCCGTCGATTCCGCGGCTGTCGATCCAGTGGCTGGGCACGCCGCCGATCGCCGCCTCATAGGTCACCAGCCCCGGCGTCGTCGGCGCCATGTCCGTCTCGGCCCGGTCATCCCCCAGCAGCGCGTTGATCAGCGTCGATTTCCCGGCGCTGATCTGGCCGACGAACACCACCCGCAGCGGTGTATCCGCCTCGGCCATGCGGGCTTGGTCGGCCTCGGTCTGCTCCAGCTCTATCGCCAACAGCTCGGCATCGGAAAAGCGCAGGCGGCCGGAATAGAGCTCCACCGCCGAATAGGCGACCTCCTCCAGCAAGATCGCCTGCAGCACGCCCATCATCTGGTCGCTCAGCCAGTCGGAATTGCCGCCCGACACGATCAGCTCCACCTCGCGGGCGATACCCACCGCCGGGTTCAGCATCACCCGCAGCGCCCGGTAGCCATACCAGCCCGCCTTGGAGACCGTGGACAGGTTGCCCCGGTTGCGCCACAGCCAGTGCAGCGTCTGCAAGGACACGGTGTCGGCAAAGGGCACATGGGCGCGCAGCCGGGCGCGGTAGCGGGTCACGCTGCGCTCGATCAGCAGCAGCGCCTCGGGCAGGGTGAAGTCGAGCGCGGTGCGGCTGCCAAAGCCCTTCGCCACCTCATCGACGATGCCAAGCGCAAGGTCCGGCAGCGTCTCCCACGGCTGCGCGCTGGCGGTGGTGGCCTCGATCTTGGCGCGGGCGCGGTCAAAGGCGGCGGCCTCCTGCGGCAGCCAGTCGGGATTGGCGCTGACGGCCATGTCGGCGGCAAGGTCGCCCACCGTCACCGGGGCGCGGCGGCGCCGACGCGCCAGCCACCGCAGCAGGGTGACGGTGCCGCCGAACAGGCCCGCGACGCCGATGAAATGCAAAAGGTAGCCCTGCTGGCCCAGCCACAGGAAGCCCAGCAGGCTGGTCACGGCAATGGGCAGCGCCAGCGTGGCAATCACCAGCAGCCGGTCCCATCGCAGCAGCGCGCGGCGGATCCGGTCAGGAAGCGTCATGGCGGCCCTGTGCCAGTGCGCCCTTGTAGAGGCTGCGGATGTCCCCCGGCGTCACCGCCTGCCCCTCGCTGATCGCGTGCAGATAGGCGGCAGCGGCGCGGCCAAGCGCGTAGGTGGCGGCAAAGCTGATGGTGCCGGCGGCAGCGGCGCCCGCGGTCTGGCCAAAGACCGGGATCAGCTTGGCCAGCTGCCGGATGCCATAGCTGGCGCCAAAGCGCAGCGCCGCGCCGGTGCCAAGCGCGGCGGCGAATTCGTAGAACCGCGCCCGCGTCCATTCCACGCCATAGCGCGCCGCCAGCGCCCGCAGCATCGCCGCCTGCACGCCGGGCACGGCAACAGCGCCGACCACCGGGGCCACATCGGCGGTGCCAGCGGCGCCCGCATACCATAGCACCTCGGCCCGGTTCGCGGCCCACCGCGCCGGCTCGCCCGCCCGGTATTCCTCGCGCGCAAGGGCCAGCGCGACTTCGGGCATCATCTCGTCCAGCAGGGCGGTGAGCGGCTGCACCGCTTCCGCCGGGATCGGGTCCACCTTGGGCAGCGACAGTTCCACCTGCTTCAGCGGCGCGCCTGCGGCCTTGTCCAGCAGCGCCTGCGTCCGGCTGCGGGCGCGGAAGCGTTCCTGCGCATCACCCAGCAGGTCGGCGCCGGTATGCACCACCAGCGCCCGCGGCTTGCCCTGACGGCGGCGAAGGGTGGCCAGCACATCGGCCACCTCGCCCTGCACCGGGTCATCGAGCCGCGCGACCACAAGGATCAGATGCGAGGCCTTCTGGCAGACCGCCAGATCCTCGGCCGGATCATAGCCCGCCTCGCCCAGCCCACGGGTATCGAGGAAGCGCATGAGGGGCAGGTCCTGCGGGAAATCGAACTGCATCGAGGCGCGGGTGCAGGGCTCGAACCCGTTGCCGACCACCACCTCGGGCAAGCCGGTCAGCGCCCGCACCAGCGTGGACTTGCCCGCGCCGGTCTTGCCGAGCAGCCAGATCACCGGCAGCGGCCGCTCCGTCAACTCCGGCGGCAACTCGGCCGGCACCGAGGGCGCCGAGAGCTGTCGCCACAGGCGTTCGAACCGATGTCTCAACAGGCACCTCCGGGGCTTGGCTTAGCCCAACGCCAGTATGCGCCCCGCCGTTCCAGCCGCAAGCGGGATCGGGGGAGACTCTTCCCGGCGCGATCAGGCGGCTTGCCAGTGGCAAGCCGACCGCGACGGTTGCCCGGAGGCGCAAGCCGCAGGGCAAGGGGGGTGCCACCAACCCGGACGGCTCCAAATTCTGAGGTGTCCGCCCCGGTGGGCACGCATGTGCCCGCCAAGGGGGGGCGGGCACATCAGAATTTCGTCGACGGCCGAAATTCTGGGCAGCGCCCTTGGCCACCGTAGCGCCGGAGCTTGAAGCCGATGCCCCGGCCCGCCTCGCCCCCTTGCAGCCCCCCTCCACCCCGCCCCTCCCGCACCCAAGGATGCCCCATGACCGGCACTCCCCAGTTCGACGCCCGCCTCCTCCCCGGCATCGACCGCGACGCCCTGCTGGCCCCCACCCTCTCCACCCACTCGCCCTCTTGACCCGCGACCGCGCCGGCGAGCTGGTCAACCGCTACTCTGAACGCAAGGAGGCGGCCGAGGCGCTGGAGGCGCGGCTGAGCCTTGGCAAGGCGCTGTGATGCCCAGGGCGCAGGCGGCGGGCGGGCCGGCGCGGTGACGGACAGGAAATTCTTGACCGGCATGGCCGCGCGGGCGTGAACTCGGGGGATTGCCAACACCCAAGGGGAACCGCGCCATGTGCAATGCCTGTCTGATCGAAAACGTCAAATCCTCCATGCTCTCGCGCCGGTCGCTGTTCACCGGCGCGGCCGCGGTCACGGCGACCAGCGTCGCCTCGGGCCTGATCTCCGCCCGCCCGGCGCTCGCACAGGCGACCGGCAAGGTGGTGGACCTGACCCACACCTATGACAGCGACTTTCCCACCTTCGACGGCAAGCCCGGCATCCTTTACGACGTGGACAAGGATTTCGCCGCCGACGGCTATCACCTGTTCAAGCTGACGATCTTCGAACACACCGGCACCCATATCGACACGCCGCTGCATTTCTCCGAAGGCGGCACCTCGGTCGATGCGCTGCCGGTGGAGAATCTCGTCTGCCCGCTGTGCATCATCGACATCACGGCCAAGGCGGCCGAGGACGCGAATGCCACGGTCGAGGCCGAGGATATCGAGGCCTGGATCAGCGCGAACGGCGAGATCCCGGCCGGGGCCTGCGTCGCCATGCATTCGGGCTGGGGCGCCAAGGCCCCGGGCGCTGAATGGCGCAACACGGCCGATGGCACCATGGCCTTCCCGGGGTTCGGCAAGTCGGCGACCGACCTGCTGATGGAGACGGGGGCGGCGTCGATCGGGGTGGATACCATGTCGCTCGACCCCGGCAATTCGGCCGATTTCGCGGTGCATTACTCCTGGCTGCCCTCGGGCCGCTTCGGGATCGAAGGGCTGGCGAACCTCGACCAGCTGCCCGCCAGCGGTGCCACGGTGTTCATCGGCGCGCCCAAGCATCGCGGCGGCACCGGCGGGCCGGCCCGGGTGATGGCGATGCTCTGACACACTCGTGACGGGTGCCCGCACGACGGTTCTTGCCCCCTGCGGGGCAAGAACGTAAACAGAACACATGTCCAAGCTTTCCCTCGACAGCAAGCTCGCCATCCTCTCCGACGCCGCCCGCTACGACGCCTCCTGCGCGTCGAGCGGCACCACGCGGCGCGATTCAAAGGACGGCAAGGGGCTCGGCTCCACCGAGGGTTCCGGCATCTGCCACGCCTATGCGCCCGATGGCCGCTGCATCAGCCTGCTCAAGATCCTGATGACCAACTTCTGCATCTACGATTGCGCCTATTGCGTGAACCGCGTCTCCTCCAACACCCAACGCGCCCGCTTCAGCGTCGAGGAAGTCGTCAGCCTGACCATCGAGTTCTACCGGCGCAACTATATCGAAGGCCTGTTCCTCTCCTCGGGCATCATCCGCTCCCCGGATGCCACGATGGAAGACATGGTCCGCATCGCCCGCACCCTGCGCGAGCAGCATCAGTTCCGCGGCTACATCCACCTCAAGACCATCCCCGATGCCGCGCCAGAGCTGATAGAACAGGCGGGGCTTTATGCCGACCGGCTGTCGATGAATGTGGAGCTGCCGACCGATGCCAGCGTCGCGGCCTATGCGCCGGAAAAGAACCCCGTCACCATCCGCCGCGCGATGGGCGAGTTCCGCACCCGCAAGGAAGCCGCCGCGGACCGCAGCCACACCGGCAAGCGCCCGCCGCGCTTTGCCCCCGCCGGGCAATCGACGCAGATGATCGTGGGCGCGGACCTGTCCACCGATGCCACGATCCTTGGCACCGCGACCCGGCTTTATGGCGACTACCGGCTGAAGCGGGTCTATTACTCCGCCTTCTCGCCGATCCCCGATGCCGCCGCCGCGCTGCCGCTGATCCGCCCGCCCTTGCAGCGCGAACACCGGCTCTATCAGGCCGACTGGCTGCTGCGCTTCTACGGCTTCGATCTGGCCGAGATCACCGGCGCCCGGGCCGATGGCAATCTGGACCTCGAGATCGACCCCAAGCTGGCCTGGGCGCTGGCGAACCGGCAGCACTTCCCGCTGGACGTGAATCGCGCGCCAAAGGAGATGCTGCTGCGGGTGCCGGGCTTTGGCACCAAGACCGTGGGCCGCATCCTTGCCACCCGCACCCACCGCACGCTGCGCCATGACGATCTGGCCCGCATGGGCGCAGCGATGAAGAAGGCCCGCGCCTTCATCACTCTCAAGGACTGGACCCCCGGCGCACTGACCGACTCGGCGGGCCTGCGCGCCCGCTTCGCCCCGCCGCCCGAGCAACTGTCGCTGTTCTGATGCAGGCGGTGACCCTGCCCCTTATCGGCACCGACACCGCCTGGCGCAATGCTGCCCGCGCGCTGCTGGCCGCCCGTACCCCGCCCGAGGATGTGCTGTGGCATTTCGGCGAGGCCGCGCCGCAGCTGTTCGATGCCGCGCCCCTCGCCCCCACCGATGCGCCCCCGATCAAGGTGCCCGCCAGCTTCGTCGCCCTCGCGGATACCGTCGTATGGCACAGCGACCCCGAGCGCTTTGCCCGTCTCTACGCCCTGCTGTGGCGGCTGCCGAACACCCCCGGCCTGATGACCGACCGCGGTGATCCGGCGCTGGCGCGGCTGCGGGCGCTGGAAAAGAACGTGCAGCGCTGCAAGCACAAGATGAAGGCCTTCGTCCGCTTCCGCGACATCGGCCCGGCCGATGCGCCCCGCCGTCGCTTCGCCGCCTGGTTCGAGCCCACGCATCACACCGTCGAACCAACTGCCCCGTTCTTCGCCCGCCGCTTTGCGGATATGGATTGGGTGATCGCCACCCCCGACGTGACCGCGCGGTTCGAGGATGGCACCCTGACCTTCGCCGCCGGCCTCCCCCGCCCCGACCTGCCGGAGGACGCCACCGAGGAGCTGTGGGGCACCTACTTCTGCAACATCTTCAACCCGGCACGGGTGAAGATTTCCGCCATGACCTCGGAGATGCCGCGCAAATACTGGAAGAACCTGCCCGAGGCGAAGCATATCCAGGGACTGCTGGCCGGGGCCGAGGCGCGGGTGCGCGAGATGCAGGACAAGGGCCCGAGCCTGCCCCCGGCGCGGGCGGCGAAGATCCTGCAGCAGCTGCACGCGCCCGCGCTGGCGACGACGCTGGACGACCTGCGCGCGCGGGCGGAGGCGGAGAACCGCACCCCGCTCCCCAACCGTGGCCGCATCGTGCTTGGCGAGGGCCCGGCGGATGCCCGCCTGATGATCGTCGGCGAGCAGCCCGGCGACATCGAGGACCAGACCGGCCGCCCCTTCACCGGCCCCGCCGGCCAGCTCTTCGACCGCATCGCCCAGGAGGCCGGCCTCGACCGCGCCACCGCCTGGGTCACCAATGCCGTCAAGCGCTTCGGCTTCACCCAGCGGGGCAAGCGCCGCATCCATCAGGCCCCGGACCGCGGCGATATCGAGCACGCCCGCTGGTGGCTCGACAGCGAGATCCGCCTCGTGCAGCCCGCGCTGATCCTCGCCATGGGCGCCACGGCGGCCGGGATGCTCACCGGCACCGGCGCTGGCATCCTTGCCCGCCGCAGCCGGATCGAGGACACGCCCGCCGGCCCGGTGTTCCTGACCGTCCACCCCAGCTACCTGCTGCGCCTGCCCGATCCCGCCCACGCGCAAGACGAAACCGAGCGCTTCCGCGAAGACCTCGCCGCCGTCCGCGCCCTGATGGCCGCCTGACCCGGCCAAGTCCCGCCGATACATCCGCCTCCTTCCGGCAAGGTCTCGCGCATCGCCCGCCACCTCCGCCGCCATGTTTTGCGATGCCGCCGCCGCAGTGTTACGCCCGCAAGATAGAAGCCCCGACAGGGGGACCCTCCGGCAACAAGGAACACGCGGCATGGAGAGAGACGACACGCCCAAGGACCTGCCCGAAACGCCGCCCGAGGCCCCCGAGCTGCGCTTCCTGACCGAGGCCGATGCCCGCTTCCTGATCTCGCACCTCGCCAGCATCGACCATGTCACCGTGCGCGTGCTTGGCGAGCATCCCGATGCCGGCCCCGAAGTGACCGCCTTCCTGCGCGCCTCGGGCTATGAGGTGCGGCAAGAAACGCTGGGGCGGATGGTGCCGCCGCCGCTGACCCGCTTCGCGCTGCGCTATCAGGGCAAGAGTGCCACGCTGACCGTGGCGCCCGCCGTCCCATCCTGACCCTGCTGCTCCGCAGCACAAAGATTGCTGCCTTCGCAAGCGGGCCTTAAAGATTGGGCCGTAACGAGTGAAGGTGCGGCGATTCTGCCGCGTGTTGGGTGGTCAGGGATGGGGTCGGACGGTCAAGGCACCGAAGAGTCGGCGTGTGCGTTCACGACTGGCACAGATGACTCGCCGTCCCAAGCTGCCCCGCCCTCGCCGGTCGCATCCGATGCCCCGATCCTCGACCGCATCGACGCCATGACCCGCCATGCCATCGAAACCCTGCTGCACGGCCCCGAGGGCTGGCGCCCGCTGGCGCGTGATCTGGTCGCGCACTGGCCAGAGGCTCCGGCACTGGACCTGATCTTCGCCATCGCCAGCGCCGCCGAAGCCATAGAGACGATGTTCGCCCCCGGCAGCCCGGCGCTTGCGGCGGCGGGGGCCGCCTACAAGGTGGCCGCCCTGCTGGGGGTCGATCTCTTCGCCATGCAAAGCCTCGGCCTTCCCTGCCACACCGCAAGCGATTTCACCGCCTATTGGCGCGCCGATCCGTGGTTCCGCCTGGTGTGATCAGCCGCCAAGGCTGCGCAGCCAGGCCTTGAACCGGCCCCAGCTGGTGCGCGCGCCCCGCCGCGCATCGCCCGCCCGCTCCCCGGCATCTTCCCAGGCATCCCCGGCATTGCTGAACACCGGGTCCAAGGTGCGCTCGCGGAACTGCAGCCACATCCGGCGCAGCATGATCCCCGCCACCGCCAGCAGCGTCAGGATCACGATGTTCGCCCAAGGGATGATCCGCTCATCCGGCCCCTCGGCCAGCCGCACCGACACCGCGTTCGGGAAGATCGTCAGGAACTCGTTCCGCCAGCCATAATGCGTGATCACGACCCACCGCGGATCGGCCGAGGTCGATCGCAGGTCCGAAGCCTCGGTCTGCAGGTTGTAGCTGTCGAACTTGAAATAGGGCGGCCAGATCCAGCCGGTATCCTCGTTCCGGTAGACCATCGGGCGGCCATTGGTCTGGATCGTCTCGATGAACTTCACGTCCCGCGTCACCTGCGCGGGCGTGGTGGCGGTCCCGGCATCGGGCGAGGCCCAGAAGATCGAGTTTTCGCCAAAGTCGATGCGCCGCGTGTCGGTATCGGTGATGCGCACGATGTCATGCTGCGGCAGCACGTAATGCAGGAAGCCGAAGACCGTCAGCGCGATCAGGGTGTAGAGGGTCCACTTGACGTATTTCATGCCCTGCGCCTCAAGAATAATTGTTCAACCAGATCAGCAGCATCACCACCACCGCCGGCACCACATAGACCAGCCCGATCAGCCGCCGCCGAAGCCCGCGTTCATAGGCGCGCATCCCGGCCTCGATATAGGCATTCCGGCCCCCGGCTGCATCCCCCTCGCCTTCATCCCCCTCGCCTTCATCCCACCGCTTCTCCAGCGCCTCGCGGCGAAGCGAGCGGGAATAGACCGAGATCAGCCAATAGACGATGGTCAGCACCACGAAGCCGATCGCGGCAAGGCGCAGGAAGGCGATCATCCGGGAACTCCATCAAGTCCCCCGCCTTATGCCGCAATCGCCCCCGCCCGTCATCCGCTTTCCACGGGCGTTTGCCATTGCCGCCGCCGATCCGCGCTACTAGCCTCGGCCGCATGACCCATCCCCTCACCGCCCCGCTCAAAGCCGAGATCGCCCGCCGCGAGGGCGATCTGATCGCCCTCACGCAAGACCTGATCCGCATCCCGACGCTGAACCCGCCGGGCCGCAACTACCGGCAGGTCTGCGACTATCTGGCCGCACGGCTGGAAGCCTCCGGCTTCACCTGCCACCTCCTGCGCGCACAAGGCGCCCCCGGCGACAGCGAGGCGCATCCGCGCTGGAACCTCGTCGCCCGCCGCCAGGGCCCCCGCCCCGGCGACTGCGTGCATTTCAACGGCCACCATGACGTGGTCGAGGTCGGCCATGGCTGGACCCGCGATCCCTTCGGTGGCGAGCTCGAGGATGGCCGCATCTACGGCCGCGGCGCCTGCGACATGAAGGGCGGCATCGCCGCCAGCATCATCGCCGCCGAGGCCTTTATCGCGCTCTGCCCCGACTTCGCCGGCAGCATCGAGATCTCCGCCACCGCCGACGAGGAATCGGGCGGCTTCGGCGGCGTCGCCTGGCTGGCGCAGAACGGCTGGTTCGACAACGTCCAGCACGTCCTGATCCCCGAGCCCCTGCACAAGGACCGCATCTGCCTTGGCCATCGCGGCGTCTGGTGGGCCGAGGTCGAAACCCGCGGCCGCATCGCCCATGGCTCCATGCCCTTCCTCGGTGACAGCGCCATCCGCCACATGGGCGCGGTGCTGGAAGAGATCGAGCGCACGCTCTACCCGCTCCTCGCCGGCAAGCGCACCGCCATGCCGGTGATCCCCGAGGGCGCGCGGCAATCCACGCTCAACATCAACTCCATCCATGGCGGCGAGCCGGAACCCGAGCCCGGCTATACCGGCCTGCCCGCGCCCTGCGTCGCCGACCGCTGCCGCATCATCCTCGACCGCCGCTTCCTGATCGAGGAGGAGGTGGGCGAGGTGAAGGCCGAGGTGACGGCGCTGCTGGAACGGGTCAAGGCCACCCGCCCGACCTTCGAATACGAGGTCCGCGACCTCTTCGAAGTGCAACCCAGCATGACCGACAAGGGCGCCCCCGTGGTGCAGGCCACCGCCCGCGCCATCGCCTCGGTGCTGGGGGCCGAGGCCGCCTATGTCGTCTCGCCGGGCACCTATGACCAGAAGCATATCGACCGTATCGGGAGGCTCAAGAACTGCATCGCCTACGGACCGGGGGTGCTGGACCTCGCCCACCAGCCCGACGAGTGGATCGGCGTGCAGGACATGATGGACAGCGCCGCGGTCATGGGGCTGGTGCTGGCGGAGTTGTTGAATCCGCCTGAAGCGCAATAACCCGCCGAGGCCGCCGCACAGAATTCCGCCCTATGGCGGAATTCCCTTGCCCGGAATCAAGGCGCCTTGGCGCCGCCGGGCAGCGCCCGTCCGCCCCCTCGGGCGGGCGCTTCTCAACCGCTCCGCCTAGAACGCCGGTGGAGGTAGGCCGCACCATAAAGCGCCTAGAACTGCTGTTGCTCGCCCACCCGGCGGACGGGCGCCGCCCTCTGACCATGCCCGCTTGCGGGCGGCATCGTTCCCCTTTGCGTCCGCTTCACCAACACCCTTGATCCGCAGCCCCCCACAGTAGAACATCCCCGCCAGCCCGACCCGGGCCGCCTCGATGCCCGAACGAAAGGAACTGCCCTTCATGTCCCGCGCCCTCCCCTCCCTCCTCGCCCTCGCGCTCAGCGCAGGCGCAGCCCTTGCCGCCCCACCCGACAGCCTCACCCTCGGCATGGTGCTGGAGCCGCCAAACCTCGACCCCACCGCCGGCGCGGCGGCGGCGATTGATGAGGTGGTCTATGCCAACCTCTTCGAAGGTCTCACCCGCTTCGGCCCCGATGGCACGATCCTGCCGGGCCTCGCGACGAGATGGGATGTGGAGGGCGACGGCAAGGTCTGGACCTTCCATCTCGCGGAAGGGGTGACCTTCCATGACGGCACCACCTTCGATGCGACGGATGTCGCCTTCAGCCTCGACCGCGCCCGCGCGGAAGGTAGCGCCAATGCGCAGAAAGCGCTGTTCGCTTCCATCGAGAGCGTCGAGGTGCTGGACCCGGCCACGGTGCGCGTCACCCTCTCGGCCCCCAACGCCGCCTTTGATTTCAACCTCGCCTGGGGCGATGCGGTGATCCTCGCGCCCGAAACCGCCGATGCCGCGGCCACCGCCCCCGTCGGCACCGGCCCGTTCAAGCTGGCCGAATGGGTGCAGGGCGACCATGTCACGCTCGAGGCCTATGACGGTTACTGGGGCGAGAAGCCTGCCCTCACCAGCGCCACCTTCCGCTTCATCCCCGACCCGACCGCCGCCTTCGCCGCGATGATGGCGGGGGATATCGACGCCTTCCCGAACTTCCCCGCGCCCGAAACGCTGGCCCAGCTTGGCGCCGATCCGCGCTTCAAGGTGATCGTCGGCAGCACCGAGGGCGAGACGATCCTGGCGATGAACAATGCCACGGCGCCGCTCGACAACCCGCTGGTGCGCGAGGCCATCGCCCATGCGGTGAACCGGCAGGACGTGATCGACGGCGCGATGTTCGGCTACGGCACCCCCATCGGCACCCATTTCGCGCCGCATAACCCGGACTATGTGGACCTCATCGACCAGTCGGCATACGACCCCGAAAAGGCCCGCCAGCTTCTGGCCGACGCGGGCGTCACGGACCTGACCCTGCGCCTCGCCCTGCCGCCGCCCACCTATGCCCGCCGCGGCGGTGAGATCATCGCGGCGCAGCTGCGCGAGGTCGGGATCGAAACCGAGGTCAGCAACCTCGAATGGGCGCAATGGCTGGAACAGGTGTTCAAGGGCCGCGACTTCGACCTGACCATCATCAGCCATGTCGAGCCGATGGACATCAACATCTACGCCCGGCCCGACTACTACTTCAGCTATGCCAAGCCGGACTTCGTGGCGATCATGGACAAGCTGGCGCTGACCACCGATGCCGCCGCCCGGTCGGACCTGCTGAAGCAGGCGCAGACGATGATCGCCGAGGATCACGTCAACGCCTACCTGTTCCAGCTTGCCAAGACCGGCGTCGCCGATGCCCGCATCGAGGGGCTGTGGGAGAACTCCCCCACCCCCGCCAATGACCTGACGGCGGTGCGCTGGACCGAGTGACAAGGAGGGCGGGCCGCCAACCCGCCCCAAAACCCGTATGTATGGAAACCATATCGTTTCCATACGCTTTCCACATGCTTTCCCGGAGCCCCGAATGACCCACTTCCTGCGCCTCGACCGTGCCACCGTCACGCCCGAGGTAGAGCGCCCAGACCCCTCGCTGGTGATCGCCGGCGACCCCGTCCACACCACCTGGCTGCATGAGGAACGCGGCACCCTCTATGCCGGAATGTGGCAAACCACCCCCGGCATCTGGAAGGTCGATTACTCGGAATGGGAATATGTCCACATCCTGTCCGGCAGCTCGATCCTGACGGAAGAGGGCGGCGCGCCGCACACCCTGAACGCCGGCGACAGCTTCCTGATCCGCCCCGGCTTCAAGGGCACCTGGGAATGCGTGGAGACGACGCTGAAGGATTTCGTTATCCTAGAATGACGGCAAGTCGCTGATCCACAACAAAAAAGGCCGCCCAACCGGGCGGCCTTTCCATTTGTCAGAGGCTCACTCAGTTCGAGACGATCCCCTGCGCGGCCAGCGCATCGGCGCTGCCAAGGCTGTTCTCACCGCTGATCCCCGACTGCGCCACAAAGGGCTCCCACGGGGTGATCCCGGCGCGGATCTGGTCCTGCACCTCGATCGGCAACGAGTCCATGCGGACCATCAGCCCGCTCGGCCCCTCGACCATCTCACCTTCCTGCGCGATCGATTCTGCAAGGGTGCGCACCTTCACCGGCGATCCCAGCTCGACCCGCTCGTACAGATCCAGAATGTCCTGATTAAACAGGCGGATACACCCCGCAGAGGTCGCCCGCCCGATGGTGGAGGAGTTGTTGGTGCCATGGATCCGGTAATAGGTATCCTTGCCCCCGCGATAGAGATACAGCGCCCGCGCCCCCAGGGGGTTGTCGAGCCCGCCCGGCAGGCCGCCGGCATAGGGGCCATAGACCTCGGGATCGCGGCGGATCATGTTCGCCGTCGGCGTCCATCCCGGCCAGTCCGCCTTGCGGCTGATCACGGCCGACCCGGTGAAGCCCCGGCCTTCGCGGCCGACAGCGATACCATAACGGGTGGCAAGGCCGCCCTCTTCCACATAATACAGCACGCGTGCATGCGGATCGACGACGATGGTGCCGGGCTGTTCCGGGCCCGCGTAGGACACGGTCTGCCGGGCATTGCCGCCGGTCAGATAGCCGGGATCGACGGCCGGGATCAGGTATTCGCCGTCCTGTACCGGCTGATACATCGCCACCACTTCGGGCGGCGGACCAGAGGGCGCAACGGCAGCGGAGTCGGACCCGCCGGCACAGGCCGCGAGGACAAGCGCCGACATCATGGCAAGGGCGGAACGAAGGCGGGCAGCGGGCAGCAGGATCACGCGCGGTTTCCTTTCAGATCGTCAAGCGTTCCCGGCATGCAGCAGGCTCCCCCGAACCCATGTCGGCAACCGCCCTATCAGCGCATCCCCCCTCGCCCCGTCAACCCCCTACGGCCCGCGCCCCATGAAAAAGGCCCCCGCGCGATGCACGGAGGCCTCCACCAATCCGTGATCGGCGGCTTAGTTCATGGTGCCGATCGACCAGAACAGCGTCTCGCCCGAGTGGTCGTCCACCCCGTCATTGTCGGTCACCACCCAGCCGGTGCCGGCCGCGTCGATGGCAAAGCCCTCGACCTTGTCCAGCACGAAACCGTTCAGCGCCTTCAGGTCGGGGATCAGGTCGCGCACCTCTTCCTTGGTCACCACCGGCAGCGTCTCGCCCAGCTTGGCCGGGGCCAGATCGGCCAGCGCCACGCGGAAGATCTTCTTCACCACCGCCGCGTCACCCACCAGGTTGTCGCGCTCGACGATATAGGCCCAGTCGCCATGCACGGTCATTTCCGACAGGCCCATCCAACCGTCGCCCTTCGGCTCCAGCGGGTAGGTGACGGCGCCCCATTCCTCGGTCTCGAGGTTGTAGGCCACCAGCTTCACCTGGCCCTTGGCATCATCGGCCCATTCGCGCTGCACCGGCATCCACAGCACATCGCCGACCTTCGCGATGCCCTCGAAGCCAAAACGGGTCTCGGCGGCCAGCAGTTCGGCCGGCAGCGCGATCTCTTTCTTGATCTCGCCCTTTGCGTTCACGTTGTAGATCGCGTGCGGCACCAGCTTGTCGCTGCGCCCTTCCGAGGCCACCCAAAAGCCGCCCTTGCCGTCAAGGGTGATGCCCTCGAGGTCCAGCTTCTGCGCAGCATCGCCGCCACGGGTCACGATGGTCTTGCCCACGATCCGCGCCGGCTGCGAGGTCGCGTCGATCTCGTAGATCGCCGGCGCCATGCCATAGACGCTGTCCGACACCGCGAACAGCTTGGCGGGCGTTTCCGCATCGGCGACCATGCCCGACAGCGCGCCCCAGCCGATCAGCTCTTCGCTGCCTTCCGAAGTGATCATCGGGTAGGAGGCAGCGCCCTCGGCGATCTCGTAGACCATCACATGCGCCCGGGCGAGGCCGTCCTCGACCAGATCGACCTCGTTGGCGGTCGCCAGCAGGCCCCGCGACGGGATCGCCACCATGCCCTCGGGGCTGACGCCCGAGGCGATCAGCTGCACCAGCACCGGGTTCGCCGGATCGGTGATGTCATAGGCGCCGATCATAGACGACCGCTCGGCCGCAACGAACAGCATCGGGGTGCCGTCGAACTCGGCAAACTCGATGGATTCCAGCTCCACGCCCTTGGATTTGCTGCGGTGCTCGGGGTAGTGGCCGGTCGCCACGATGGCCCGCTCCAGCTTGCCGGCGTCCTCGTACACGACGGTGCCGTCGCGGTTGAAGATCGTCCAGCTGCGCGAGCCGCCTTCATAGTCGCCCTCATTGGCGGTGGCGAAATGGGTGTCGTCGATCCACTTCACGCCATCGGGTTCGCGCAGGACACCCTCTTTGCTGCCGGTGAAGTCCAGCTTGCCGTCCGACTTGGTGTCGATCCCGTCCAGATCGACGGTGCCGGCCGGGAAGTGGCTGGCAATCGCGCCATCGGCACCGATCACGACGATATGGTTGTTCTCCTGCATGGTCAGCACGATGTCACCCGCCGCGTTCACGTCGAGGAATTCCGGCTCGGGATCTTCTGCGGCGACCTCGGCAATGCCGGTCACGTCGATCTGCTGAAGCCCGGCGCAATCGGCCACGCCGTCCTTGACCGCGATCTTGACCACGAAGCCCGCCGGCATTTGCGGGATGGCGCCCTCGTTCAGGTCTTCATCGCGCTCGTTCTCGATGGCGATGGCGACGAAGGACCCGTCCTCGGCCTTGGCGACCGAATCCGGCTGCCCGCCGATCTCGCATTCCGCCACGACCTGCTTCGTGGCCAGATCCACCGTCACCAGCTTGCCCGAAGGCGCGGTGTAGCTTTCCGAGGTGTTGACCCCGACAAAGGCCTTGCCGCCGATGATCTGCGCCGTGGTCGGCTCGCCGCCCATGTCGATATTGCCAAGCGGCTTCGGCGCCGCCGGGTCGGTGATGTCCACCAGGCCGATCACGCCAAGCGGGCTGTCGGTATAGACCAGCGTCATCCCGTCTTCGGACACCGAGATGATCTCGGCCGAGGTGACGCGGGCGGTATCCTCGCCCTCCGCCATGTTCAGCGGGGTCGGGAAGGATGCGCTGCGGGAAAAATGCGTCTCTGCCAGCGCCGGGAAGGCGGTCGCAAGCGCCAGAACAGAGGTAAGGGCGGAAAGCCGGATCGGCATGGAAAGTCCTCCGAGGAATGATGGGGGAGCTTTCGCGCCGCGGCGTAACGGTTTTGTGATGCCGCCGCGAACCTTCGGTGACGCCCAGACGCCCGCCTTTGCCTTTTCCAAATATCCTCGGGGGGTGCGGGGGGCAGAAAGCCCCCCGCCGCTGGCAACAGGCGCGCCCTCAGCCGACCACGTTGAACCCGGAACCGTAAGGATAGCCGGTGATGTTCTCGTTGCCGTCCTCGGTGATGACCAGGATATCATGCTCGCGGTAGCCGCCCGCCCCCGGCTGGCCCTCGGGCAGGGTCAGCATCGGCTCCATCGAGATCACCATCCCCGGCTCCAGCACCGTGTCGATATCCTCGCGCAGCTCCAGCCCCGCCTCGCGGCCGTAATAGTGCGAGAGGATCCCGAAGGAATGGCCATAGCCGAAGGTGCGGTATTGCAGCAGATCGCGCTCCGCCAGGAAGTCGTTGATCTTCGCCGTCACCTCGGCGCAGCTCGCGCCGGGTTGCAGCAGGCCCATGCCATATTCGTGGGCAGCAATATTCGCCTCCCAGATCTTCAGGCTGGCCGCATCCACCTCGCCCACGAACATCGTGCGCTCGAGGGCCGTGTAATAGCCCGAGATCATCGGGAAGCAGTTCAGGCTGAGGATATCACCTCGCCGCAGCTTGCGGTTCGTCACCGGGTTATGCGCGCCGTCGGTATTGAGGCCAGACTGGAACCAGACCCAGGTGTCGCGGTATTCGGCATCGGGGAAGCGGCGGGCAATCTCGGCCTCCATCGCGTCGCGCCCGGCCATCGCAATCTCCAGCTCGGTCGCGCCGACCTGTACCGCCGCCCGGATCGCGTGGCCGCCGTGGTCGGCCACCGCCGTGCCCTGCCGGATCAGCGCGATTTCCGCATCCGACTTGGTCATCCGCTGCGCCATCGTCGCGGGGGCGATGTCCATCCCTCGCGAGGGCTTGAGGAAATGGTTCAGCTTCTCGGCCTGCACCATCGTCAGGTGATCCGCCTCGCAGCCCACCGCCTTGCCGGTGCCGGCAACCGAGGCAACGGCGCGCCAAAAATTGTCGCGCTGCCAGTCGGTATAGGTGATGTTGTCGCCGTGGCTCCGCCGCCAGGGCTGGCCCGCGTCGATGCCGGCGGAAATGGTCACGCACTCGGTCCGCGTCACCACGCAGGCATAGGGCCGCCCGAACGAGCAATAGAGAAAGCCCGAGTAATAGGCGACATTGTGCATCGAGGTCAGCACCACGGCATCCAGCCCGTGCAGCTCCATGATGTCATGCAGCCCGGCAAGCCGGGCCTCATATTCCTCGGGCGCGAAGGGCAGCGCGGCCTTCTCGCCATTGTGGAAGCGGTAGCTGTCGGGACGGTTCAGCGTCATGGTCAGACCTCTGGGATGGGTCCGAAGCGGTTCCGGACCCCGAAAGATCCCGGCGTTCAGGACGGATGCGGGTATGCCGCAAGCAACGGGCTGGCCCAGAAGGACCAAGCCCTGCGGCGACGCCATCGCCGCGGCTCGCGGCCATATTGGCGGAATGGCCGCGCCGCGCAAGCCGGAAAAGCTACCCCGGCAAGCGCGGCGCGGCAGCCAGCAGGCTGCGAGTATAGGCATGTTCGGGCGCGGACAGCACCTGTTCCGTCGGCCCCGCCTCCACGATCCGCCCCGCCCGCATCACCATCACCCGGTCGGTGATCGCCCGCACCACGGCCAGATCGTGGCTGACGAACAGGTAGGACAGGCCGTGGCTTTCCTGCAGCGCGGCCAGCAGGTCCAGCACCTGCGCGCGCACCCGCACGTCGAGCGCGCTCACCGCCTCATCCAGCACGATCAGCGCCGGCCGGGTGATCAGCGCGCGGGCGATGGCGATGCGCTGGCGCTGGCCACCGGAAAACTCGTGGATATGCCGCCGCGCATCCTCGGGGCGCAGGCCCACCTCCACCAGCGCCGCCGCGACCCGCTCCCGCCAATCCGCCGGGCGCGCGGGCAGCAGGTGGAAGGGCTCGGCCACCAGCCGCTCCACCCGCCAGCGCGGATCGAAGCTGCCATAGGGGTCCTGGAACACCGCCTGCAAGCCCGCCCGCATCGCGCGCGGCATCCCCGGCGACACCGCCTCGCCCGCAAGCCGGATGCTGCCGCCCTGCACCGGATCGAGGCCCAGGATCGCCCGCGTCAGCGTGGATTTCCCGCAGCCGGATTCGCCGACCAGCCCCAGGCTCTCGCCGCGGGTCAGGGTGAAGCTGACCCCATCCACCGCCCGCAGTACCGGATGCGGCGCAAGGGGCGAGGGGCGGGGCAGCAGATACTCGCGCCGCACGTCCCGCAGCTCCAGCAGCGGCTCCGTGCTGACAGAGGGCACCCGCTGCGGCACATGGGCCGAGGCGGCAAAGAGCGCACGGGTATAGTCGGCCTCGGGCGCACGAAACACCGCCTCCGTCGGCCCGGTCTCCACCACCCGCCCCGCCTGCATCACCGCCACGCGGGCGGTGCGCCCCGCCACCACCGCAAGGTCATGGGTGATCAGCAGCAGCGCCATCCGCTCCTCCTCGACCAGATCCTGCAGCAGGTCGAGGATCTGCGCCTGCGTCGTCACATCCAGCGCCGTGGTCGGCTCATCCGCGATCAGCAGCGCCGGGCGCAGAGCGATGGCCAGCGCGATGCAGACCCGTTGCCGCTGCCCGCCCGACAGTTCGTGCGGATAGAGGCCCAGCCCGAAGCGCTCCGGCGGCAGGCCCACGCGGTCCAGCCGCTTGCGGGCAATCGCCAGCGCCTCGGAGCGCGAGGCGGCGCCATGGGTGGTCAGCGTTTCGGCGACCTGATCGCCGATGGTCTTCATCGGGTTCAGCGCCGTCATCGGCTCCTGAAAGATCATCCCGATCCGCGCGCCTCGGATGCGGCACAGGTCGCGCTCGCGCAGCGCCAGCAGGTCCTGGCCCTCGAACTCCGCCCGCCCCGTCGCCCTTGCCCCCGCGGGCAACAGCCCCATCAGCGCCAGCGCGGTCATCGACTTGCCAGAGCCGCTTTCGCCGACCAGCCCCAGCGTCTCGCCCGGCTCCAGCGCCAGCGACACGTCCGACAGCACCGGCGCGGTGCCGATGCGGACCGAGAGATTGTCCAGCCGCAGCAGCGTCATGCCCCCCGCCCCCGGCTGCGCGGGTCCAGCGCGTCGCGCAGCCCGTCGCCCAGCAGGTTCAGCCCCAGCACGGTGAAGACGATCGCCAGCCCCGGGAACAGCGCCACATGCGGGGCCAGCGTCACCATCGTCTGCGCCTCGGCCAGCATCCGGCCCCAGCTGGCGGTGGGCGGCTGCGCGCCAAGGCCGACATAGGACAGGCCCGCCTCGGCCAGGATGCCAAGGCTGAACTGGATGGTTCCCTGCACGATCAAAAGGTTGGCGATGTTGGGCAGGATATGCTCGGCCGAGATCCGCGCCGTGCCCTTGCCCGCCACCCGCGCCGCGCGGATGTAGTCGAGCGTCCAGAGGCCAAGGGCTCCCCCGCGCGCCACCCGCGCAAACACCGGGATGTTGAAGATGCCGATGGCGAGGATCGCGTTCAGCGCCGAGGGGCCGAAGACCGCTGTGATCAGGATGGCGATGACCAGAGAGGGGAAGGCGAAGATCAGGTCATTGCCGCGCATGATGACCTCATCGAGCCAGCCGCCAGAGCGGGCGGCGGCGATCAGGCCAAGCGGCACCCCGACCGACATGCCGATGCCGACCGCGACCACGGCGACGGCGATGGAGGTGCGCGCCCCGGCCATCAGCATCGAGGCGATGTCGCGCCCGAAATGGTCGGTGCCCAGCCAATGCGCGGGCGACGGGCCCTGCAGCTTGGCGGCAATGTCGAGCGCGCCGATGTCGTAAGGCGTCCAGACCAGCGACAGGCCCGCAGCCAGCAGCGCGGCGAGGGTCAGCACGGCGCCGAGGATCAGTTGCGGCCTCATCCGCGCCGCCTCAGGCGCGGGTCGACAAGGGCATAAGCGATGTCGGTGGCGAAGGTGACGAGGATCACGGCGAAGACGAGGATCATCACCACCGATTCCACCACGATCAGGTCGCGCTGCGTGATCGCCTGAAAGATCAGCCGGCCAAGGCCCGGCAAATAAAACACATTCTCGATGATGATCGCGCCGGCCAGCAGGAAGGAGAACTGCATGCCGAGGATGGTGAGCACCGGCACCAGCGCGTTGCGCAGGGCGTGGTGGGTGAGCGCGCGAGAGCGGGTGAGGCCCTTGGCGCGGGCAGTGCGGATGTAGTCCTGCTCCAGCGTCTCGATCAGGGCAGAGCGCAGGACGCGGGCGAGGATGGCTGCCTGCGGCAGGGCAAGGGCGATGGAGGGCAGAGCCAAGGCCTTGAAAGCAGGGACAATTCCCGCGTCCCAGCCGGGGAAGCCGCCGGCGGGGAGCCAGCGCAGGTTGACGGCGAAGACCAGCACCAGAAGCATGGCGAACCAGAAGTTCGGCACCGCGATGCCAAGCTGGGTCAGGCCCATCACCGCGGTGTCGCTGGCCCGGCCGCGGCGGGCGGCGGCGTGAAGGCCGACGGGCAGCGCGATGGCGGTGGAGAGGGCCAGTGCGAGGAGCGCCAGCGGCAGCGACACCGCCATCCGGTCGGCGACAAGATCGGCCACGGGGACCTTGTAAGTGTATGATATCCCGAAATCTCCGGTCAGCATTCCGCCGAGCCAGGAGAGGTAGCGGGCGGGAAATGAGCCGGTCAGACCCAGCGTTTCGCGCAGGGCGGCGACGGTCTCGGGGCTCGCGTTGAGGCCCAGCATGAAGGCGGCGGGATCGCCCGGGATCACCTCGATCACCGCAAAGACCACGAGGCTGGCCACGATCAGGCTGAGCACGAGGGCAAGCAGACGGCGGGCAAGGAAGCGCAGCATCGGGACCTTTCGACCGCGTCTGGAAGGCATATGGAAACCGTATGGTTCTCATATGGATGATTTGCCGGAGGCTAGAGGCTGCGGGCGGGAGGGTCCAGTGGTTGTGATGCGGAAAGCGGCTTGCACCAACGGAGGGCAGCGCCCGTCCGCCGGGTGGGCGAGCAACATCGGTTCTAGGCACTTTATGGTGCAACCTGCCTCCCCCGAATTTCTAGGCACGACGGTTGCGGAGCGCCCGCCCGAGGGGGCGGACGGGCGCTGCCCGGCGGCGCCAAGGCGCCTTGATTCCGGGCAGGGAAGGGATGCCACACCCCCTGTGGCGCTTCCCCCCGAACCGCGTAGAATGGCCCCAAGCGAGCGGGAGGGGATGCGATGCGAGCGGGACCACGGAACCTGATTACCGATGTGGCGGGGCTGCGGGTCGGCAATGCCAGCGACGCCGGCCT
>Ga0209024_1000477_pt1 | contig 66891 bp, 77 predicted proteins | sample AutmiccommunBRH5_FD_187380 | JGI IMG/M metagenome (GOLD analysis project Ga0209024, IMG submission 187380) | Deep subsurface microbial communities from Mt. Terri, Switzerland - Autotrophic microbial communities BRH/5 (SPAdes) (version 2) | ecosystem: Environmental > Aquatic > Deep subsurface >... | reverse complement strand
GCACCCAGAACCGTCGACGACCTCTGGAACGCCATCGCCCGCGGCATCGACACCTTCACCCCGATCGAGTGCCTCAACTACTTCGCTGCTGCAGGTTATGATCGAGAATGATCGGAAAATGCTCTAGCAGCTGCTTCGGCCGGCTCCGCGTTAGCGGGCTCGGCGGTATCGCTCAATACCGTTACACCCTCCAGCAGCGCCGCATGCTCCTTGCGCAGATACCGCATGGAGCGGTCGTCCTGGGCGTTGAAGTTGAGCCGCTCTTGGACGAACTGGTAGCGCGACTTGCACTCGTTAATGAGCTGATCCCACGTCTTGATGAAAATTTTCGCGGTGGGAGTATCACGGATCATACCCCGGCCCGAGACATCGCTTTCAGCTTCGTAGATGCCATCTTCGTTGAGCTTGTCCGAGATAACCCAGAATTGCCACACCACGCCCTTGCGTGTTTCAAAGCGGCCATCCCGCTCGATTGACGCGGCATACTTCCGAATCTGGTTTATCTCCGCCAGGCCGACTGGGACTCCAGGCCGCTTCAGCTCGACTACGAGATGCTCGACCTCGTCCGCTCGATGCCGGCGCAGGAGCCGGGAAAGCATGAGGTCGACCACACCTTTTTTCTGGTCGATATGCTTCACCGGCGCGTCGATTAAGATACCCTCGTCGAGATGGTTCTTGTGGGCCTTCAGCACGGCTGTCAGGTCGCGATCGTCGACCGAAACCATATACTCTTCCCCGAAGATCCACGCATTCAGTGCCAGGATCCGGTGGAGCTGCGACCGCTCCTTGATCCGGCCGTCCTTCTCGTACTCGTAGACGATCTGGTAGAGGCTGCGCAGGAAGTTGAGGCGGTCGCTGATGACCTTCGCTGCACTGATAATGGACGAAAGGGTTGTCTCTTCCAAGAGCTTCGAAAGGTCGTCCTGCTCCCGCTTGGGCAGCTCGACCACCTTCGCCAAGAGATCTCGGAGCTGATTGGGACCGGTCTCGATCGCGTGGCGCAATAGCTCAAGCTGGAGCGCCTTCACCGACCTGGGGGCAGCATCCATCTCGGAGCTGTGGGAGTGGATCTTGACCGCGACGATCTCGAACACTTTCCGCTCGGCATCCTCGACGTTGCTCTTCGGATCCTCCTTGTATGGGTAGATATCGTCCGCCTTCCACTGCTGGATCAGGCGGGTGGCAGTCTTCTTGTCCTCTCCTTCGTAATGCTCCCGGATCGCCTCCTTGGCTTTCTGGACGAGTGCCTCTGCGAGCGGGTCCAGCTCGGCCAGCCCAAGTCGGTTTTCCACCTCGAGCTGCTCAAGGTAGTCGGAGATCAGATAGGCCGAGAAGGAATGTTTGCGGAGCTGGAACTTGGTCGGCACCTGCTGAAGCGCGAAGCCGCGGGCGTTGCAGATGAACAGGCTCCGGCGGTCGACGTGCCTCCATTCGAGCACCCGGATCCGACTCTCGTCCGCATGCTCTCCGGTCGGGAGCGTGATCGCCGGCACGGTCAAGGGAAACTGGCCCAGCAGGGCGTCCATTACGTCCAGCTTCCGGTAGCTATACGACACGGTGACGTTGGGGTAGTCGGCCAGGTAGACAGCAAGCAGCTCGGTCAGCTCGGCGACGGCAGCGTCGCTGTCGAGGTTCTTGTACTGCTTGTGCGGCTCCCGAATCGTGACGATGCAACCCGGCTTGTCATGTTTCGACTTCGCCGGGTCGCCTATGCGGACCTCGGAAGGATCGGCATCGACGATTTCGACGGGGAATTCCCAGATCTCGCCGTTTTGCTCGTAGAAGAACCGCCAGACCACCCAGGCGCCGATCGACAGCGCCTTGTAGCGGCCCTGGCCTTGGTTCCCATGCAGCGTGCGCTTGAAGGTCTTCGTCTGGGCGCCGGGACGCTTCCATGACCCGCCAAGCTTGCTGAAGTACTCCTTGGCTTCGGCCGGCGTCATGCCGTTGCCGTCATCATCCACGATGACGGCTTTCAGGCCGGTGAGGTGGTTCTGGTCGAAATACACGACCACCGTCGTCGCGTCGGCGTCGAGGCTGTTCCAGATCAGCTCGCCGATCGCGTGGAGCGGCCGGGACCGCGAGATCCGCCGGAACGTGTCCGCCTGCGCGACAACCTTGATCTGTGACGTCGCCATCGTCTCCTCCGGCCGCAGGCTACCGCAACGGGCGGCGGCTGGTACAGCGCGCTACATCGACGAGACCAACACACCGATGCTCGATCCCCGAGCTCGGCCGGACCAAGGAGGACTGGCTGTGGGCGTTGGCGCGCGACCCACGGCCCTGGGCGGCGCCGATCCGCCAGCGGTCCCCGATCACTTCGCGTGCCTGGTGAGGATCTTCGCTGCCGGCGTTCTCTCGAACCTGTCGGGCTCGTCGATATAGCGGGCGGTGCTGCGCGGGTCCTTCCAGTCGCCGGCCTTCATCAGCTGCAGCAGTCCGACATCCGCGGCGTCGGCCGATGTAGCCGCACCCCGCCGCAGCGAGTGCCCCGAAAACCGCAGCCGCGACACCTTCACCCGCCCGGTCGGCTCGGTCTCGTGCAGCACGTCGACGCCGGCGGCCGCGGCGCGCGCCTTGACGATGCGGGCGATCTGGCCGCCGGAGAGACCGTCCGTCGACCAGACCCGGGTGAGCGTCCGGCCGGGGAACAGCGCGCCCTCGCGCAGGCCGGCGGCGCGCAGCCAGCCCTCGATTGCCGCGACCGGACAGAGCCGCGACGGGACCAGGATCGGGTTCCCGTGCCGGTCCTGGCCAGGCACCTGAATGCGCGGGATGCGCTTCACCTTCCCCTCCCCCGGCGGCGCGCTCTTGCACTGCGGCAACCAGAGGGCGACACCGCCCGTGGCCCACTTCATCGTCTCGATCCGGATCAGGCCGGCCTCGGAGCGGCGCAGCAGGCCGGCGAACATCACCAGCAGCAGCGCGCGATCGCGCAGGTCCAGGTCCCGCGTGAGGTCGAGCGACGCGATCACCCGCTCGATCGGCTCAACGGTGAGGGCCGCGACCGACTGGCTCTTCACCTGGTCGGCCGGCAACTCGCGGCGCATGCCGCGCAGTACGCCGCGGATACGATCGTCCACGGCGTCGAGCACAAGACCGGCCTCCCGGAGGTGATGCTTGATCGCCGCCACGCGTAGCTCGAGGGTGTTCACTTTCCGGCCGGGCCGGACCAGGTTGCCGCCGCCATCGGTAACCGGCGCCGCCTCGGCGGCGAGAAAGGCGCAGACCTGACCGGAGTCCGCGTTCAGCGCGTCGAGGGCGCGGTTGCTGCACCAGGCGGTGTAGGCCTTCCAGCCCCGCGCATAGGCGACGCGGGTGTTCTCGGAGTACCGGGCCTCGAAGAAGCGCTCGGCCTCGGCGATCTCGCGACGGAGTTCGGCGTCACCGAGAGGCTGGATCTCCGCCGGCCCGAGGGGGTTCACCTGGGTTGTCACACGCCTCCGCCTCCGAGCTTACCCAATGCCGTGCCGACAGCCTGATCCCGACCGCCCAAGGAGTACCGAGCAGGCGGAATTCTACGACCCGCGGCGCACTTCCCCAAGCGCCCGATAGTGCCGGGCTATCGAGCGCGATTGGCAGGTCACTCACCAGAACATCGCCGATGCGGTCCGCAGGCTCGTCGCGCTACGAGACGGCTTGCTCGAACGGTCCCCAACGGACGACGTCCGGCGCACATTGCTGGGTCCGGTGAATGCTCTCCTCAGTCTCGCCCACGGCGCCGAGCTTCCGCTGATCGGCCTGCATCGGCGACGGATGCTGCGCGTGCGCGACGGCCTCAAGGCACTTCTCCGGTCGGACTAGCTTCTGCGCTGGCCGGGTTGTGCCGGACCCCACGGAACAGACGCGGCAGCGGCATGAAGCTCCCCAGCCGTGTCCTCGGGATCCGGACGATAACGGAGCCAACCATGCCCCAGATGTGATGCCTCAGCTATTCGGGCCAGGATAGGACACTTGGCTGCGGGTCGTGCTCCGGAACGCCGTGCTGGGAGTCTCCGCCGCGGCCTTAGTCCTTTCCGGACTGATCGGTCGCAACTCACGACGCGTCGCGACATGGCCCCCGACCAGCCGGTGCCGTTCAGCCACAAGCACTACGTCGGCGGCCAAGGAACCGACTGCCGGTACTGCCCGCCCCGGTCGACGTCAGGGCCAGCCGCCGACGGAGACATGCATGACCTGCCACTCGCGGCTCTGTACCGACGCCGACCTGCTACGACCGGTGCGAGAGAGTTCGTACGAACAGCGGCCGATCGCGTGGCGGCGCGTCCACGATCTCCCCGACTTCACGCACTTCGACCACTCGATCCAGGTACGCCAAGGCGTGGGCTGCAGCGAGGGCCACGGTCCGGTCGATGACATGGCCGTTGACCCGGCAGGGCAACCTCATGCGCATGCAGTTCTGCATCAACTGCCACCGCGACCCGGCGCCCCGGCTCCGACCGCGCACGGAGGTGTTCAACATGAACTGGCGGTAGGCGCGGCCGCCCGAGCTGTGATCGGACTCAACGTTGATGCGCTGGGGCGGGTGCAGGTGACGCTCAAGACCTACAATCGCGCCAACCCGGTAAACCTGCAGACCATGCTCTGCCTCGAGTCGCGCTTGCGAGGCGCGGGCGCGGGGGCGCCATGCTCCGCGCCGGCCGAGGACGGCGGTGCCCGGACGCCGCCAGAGCCGATCGCTTAGCCGCTCCCGGCAATTCGTCTGCCCCCTGCCGACACGCCGGCGACCGTGCACGGTCTGCTCTGTGATACAATGAGCCCCTGTCCGGCGCAGCCCGAGTTCGCGGTGCCCAGCCTCTACCGCGACCTTACCGAGTGGCCGGCGCTGCTGGCAGTGGGCAACGTCACGCTGCGGCCCAGCTTCCGAAATGGCGACGTGGCGGCGGCAGCACAGGTGTCACGAACCCGGCTAGCGATCGAGCCCGAAAGTCTGGCCGCCGTTCTGCCGGAGCTGCCGGTCATGGCGGCGACGCCGATGACACGCGACGCAGTCAAGCGATCTACAGGGTTGCTGATTCCGAGATGGCAATTATCGGCCACGCCTTGGGGGCGCTCGGCGCAGCAAACGCCTCGGGAATCGGCGGCGGGACGGCCGCATAAATCTCGGAACGGTGGCCGCATGCAAATCGGACTTCGGCCGGCTTGCGTCGCAATCCACACGTCGGGAAATATCGGAGATGATTTTTATGGACCTGGCTGGTTGCCGTGTCGCAGAGCGAATGCTATCTCACGGGCATGAGAAGTGCGTTCCTCCGACTGGGGAGACAGATGCGGCGCCTCGTGAGCGTGCTGGTAACTGTTGCATTTCTTTTGGCGAGTGCCGGCGTCGGGAACGCGTTGCCGGCTGCCGGCCCCCATGATCACCGGGGCGAAAGCGCCGCTCTGCAAATAGAACCCTGTAGTGCCGGTATGTCGCATGTGTCGGATTGCGCCGCAAGCGCAGCACAGCAGGACCATGGCCGACCTGCAAAACTTCTTGGCTTCGATAGTTGCTGCGTCGTTGCTTGCTCTCCAGTGATAACAGCGGCTGTCGGGACGGAAGCCGGAGTTCTGAACATAACTGTGATCCGACTGGCTTTTCGTGTAGACCAGATTTCCGACTCGAATTCTCCAGACGGGCTTTTCCGCCCTCCCCGCCCTCAGGCCTGATCTCCTCGCGATCGCTCTGGTAGAGCAGGATTCAGCCGTACGGAACGTCACATTGCCGCTGACATGAGAACTGTGCCCATTCGGGCAACAGTTTCGGCAGTGCGCTAACGAACGTTCCGTTCCCTTCCGATCCGCATGTCGCGCCCGCCGGAGGTTCCGTCCCGGCCGGTGGAGGTCTGTGATCTCGGTCAGCTTCGGATTTTCATCAAAGTGACAAACAGGAATCGAATCATGTCGAACGCACTTCCCAACCTTCTCCGCGCCTCGCTTCTCGCCGGTTTCGCGACCTTCGCGATGACAAGCGCCGCGCTTGCTTCTCCTGGACATGGGCTGCCGTTTGGCGAGCCCGCCAAAGCACAACAGGCAACGCGCACCATCACGGTCACCATGCGTGATAATCTCTACGAGCCGGCAAGCCTGACCGTGAAGCCGGGCGAGATCGTCCGCTTCGTGCTCGTCAACAAGGGTGAGCTACTCCACGAGTTCAACATCGGCACCGCTGCCATGCATGCCAAGCATCAGGAGGAGATGGCGATGATGATGGAACACGGCATGCTGACGCCGACGGGCATGAACCACGACATGTCGAAGATGGACCATTCCAAAATGGGCGGCATGAACATGGGCGATATGAAGCACGACGATCCCAACAGCGTGCTGGTCGAGCCCGGCAAGACGGCGGAACTAGTCTGGAAGTTCACGAAGCCCACCGAACTAGAGTTCGCCTGCAACATCCCGGGCCACTACGAGTCCGGTATGGCTGGCCCCATCAACTTTACGAAGTGAAAGGGGAGGAGCAGACAATGAACAATCCAATCTCTGGTTTCTCGCGACGGGGTGCACTCAAGCTCGCCGGAGCGGCGGGCTTCGCCGGCACTCTCGCTGTCTATCCCGGCCGCCGCAGCTTTGCGTCCGCGACGAAGGAGTACACTCTGAACGTCGAAACCGGCCGCATCGCCGTCGACGGCGTTAGCAGCAACGCCATCCTGATGGGCGGTTCCGTGCCGGCGCCGACGATGCGCTGGCGCGAGGGCGACGAGGTCGTGGTCTATGCGACCAATCGTCTGGATGTGCCCACGTCCATCCACTGGCATGGGCTCCTCATCGAAGGCGTGATGGACGGCGCACCCGGCTTCAATGGCTATGTCGCCATCGAGCCCGGCGAAACCTACACCTACCGCTTCAAGCTGCGCCAGGCCGGTACCTATTGGTACCACAGCCACTCCGCGATGCAGGAGCAACAGGGTATGTACGGCGCCATCGTCATCGAGCCTTCCGGGCGCGAGCCGGTGCGCGCGGACCGCGACTATGTCGTGGTTCTCTCAGACCATACCCAGGAAGACCCAAAGCGCGTGCTGTCCAACCTGAAGGCCGATGCCGGGTACTACAATTACGGGAAAAGAACCCTCATCGACTTCTTCCGGGACGCAAACCGCGACGGGTTCAATACCGCTGTGAAGGATCGCCTCGATTGGGGCGACATGCGGATGGACCCGACCGACCTGGCGGACGTGACCGGATACGCGTTCCTCATCAACGGTCGCGGGCCGAAGGACAACTGGACCGCCCTGTTCAATCCCGGTGAGCGTGTCCGGCTCAGGTTTATCAACGCATCGGCCATGAGCTTCTTCGACGTCCGCATACCGGGACTTCCCATGACCGTGTTCTCGGCCGATGGGCAGAATGTCCAGCCGGTTCGTGTCGACGAGTTCCGTTTCGGCGTCGGCGAGACCTACGACGTCGTCGTACTGCCCCGCGACGACAAGGCGTTCACGATCTTCGCCGAACCTATCGATCGTTCGGGCTATGCCCGGGCGACGCTGGCGCCGCGCGAAGGCATGGAGGGCGACATACCCGAACAGCGCCCGCGCACGATCCTCAACATGGCGGACATGGGCATGGCACACGGTGGCATGGACCACGGTTCGATGACGGGGATGGACCATGGCTCGATGGCGGGCGGTGCCATGTCCGGCGGCGCCATGGGTGGCATGGACCATAGCAAGATGGGCGGAGCGCCCATGGCTGGCATGGACCACGGCACCATGGGTCATGGCGGAGCGGCGGCCAAGGGCGGAGAACGCCGCCCCTTCGGCTGGGCCGACGCGAGTACCCCACCGGGAATGAAGGCGCTGGACTACGCTGACCTGAAGGCATCGACACCAAATTCGGACGACCGCGAGCCGACCCAGGAGATCGAAGTGCGGCTGACAGGCATCATGGAACGATACATGTGGAACCTGAACGGCCGTCCCTTCGGGAAGGACGAGCCGATCCGTGTGGCCTACGGAGACCGGGTACGCCTGAAATTCGTCAACACGACTATGATGGCACACCCGATGCACCTGCATGGCATGTTCGTCGAACTGGAAAACGGCCAGACCGACAGGAAGCCGCGCAAGCACGTCGTCGTGGTGCCTCCCGGCAAGACCGTCTCCGCGGTGTTGACGGCGAACGAGCCGGGCGATTGGCCGTTCCATTGCCACCTGATCTATCACATGGAAGCTGGGATGATGACGCGCTTCATCGTCGAGCCGAAAAGCGCGTGAGGCAGAACGATGAAATCAATGACTGGACGATGCAATCCTCGGCAAGAACTTGCGTTCCTTGCCAGTTTTCTTCCCGCCCTGTTCCTGTTCAGTCCGGCCCAGTCCGCCGAGCCCGGGCAGCTGTTCACCTTCTTTCAGGCCGAGCAGTTCGAGTACCGGGCAAACGACGGGCAGGACAGTCTCAACTGGGATGCCCAGGGCTGGATCGGTAACGACGACCACAAGGCCTGGCTGAAAACGGAAGGCGAGAAGCCGACGGACGGGCAGTTGGAAAAAGGAGAGATCCAGCTGCTCTATAGCCGCCGGATTTCCGATTTCTTCGATGCGCAGGCGGGTGTGCGCTATGACTTTAAGCCCGGCCCCGAACGGGGATTCGGTGTCTTCGCCTTGCAGGGACTGGCACCCTATTGGTTCGAACTCGATGCCTCCGCCTTCGTCAGCAACGAAGGCGAGCTTTCGGCTCGCTTCGAGGCCGAATACGACCTCCTGATCACACAGAAGCTGATCCTGCAACCGACGGCCGAGGTCAACCTCGCAGCCCAAAGCGTACGGGAGCGGGGCATCGGCTCCGGCATCAACGATGTAGAACTCGGGCTTCGCCTCCGCTACGAAATCGAGCGGAGCTTCGCGCCGTATATCGGCATCAGTTGGGAGCGCAAAATCGGCGAGACGGCCAACTTCGCGCGGGACGAGGGGGAAGATATCGACAACCTCTCCTTCGTCACCGGCATCCGTTTCTCATTCTAACGCAAGGGGTGGCTATGTTTTCAAGAGGTCTATTCGCTTTCACCATCATACTGCTGCTTGGTAGCCCAGCGTCGGCTGGCGAAGTGCGCATGGAGATGCGCAATCAGTCTGGAAGCGAGCGGTTCGTCTATGAGCCAGATTTCATCCGGGTATCGCCGGGTGACACGGTCGTCTTCGTCCCGATCGACAAGGGCCACAATGCCGTCTCCATCGGCGGGTTTGGTGCCGGCGGCGATCAGCCGATCAATGTCGGCTTCAACAAGGAGGTATCGGTTACGTTCGACAAGCCTGGCATCTACGGCGTGAAATGCACGCCCCATGTCGGGCTCGGCATGGTCGGCATCATCGTCGTAGGTGAGGTCGAGCTGCCTGAGGAAGCGCGCGCGAGCCTCGCAAAGCTTCCGCCGAAGGCACGCCAGCGGCTCGAATTGCTGCTCGGACAGGTCGGGCGTTCCTGATGTCCGTGGCCCGAACAGGGCAGGAGGGGCGCCTAACGAGCGCCTCTCCGTCCAGAACGACGAAGGATAGCCCGACACTGGTTGGTGCGCGACCCGGCTGGCGGCGGTTGGCACAGGTCATCAGAGTGTTGTTCGCTGCCGGCGTTTTCAATCTTCCTGTGTGTCTTGGAGATGCCTACGCCGACGCCCCGCCGCTATCATTGGGAAACCAGATCCAAGTCGAGAACGCCTATGCCACCAGCGGTCCCGCGGCAAGTTCAACGGAGGTTCGTTTTCGACTGGTAAACGGAAGCGGCACAACCGTCGTGCTGTTAGGAGTGAGTTCCCGGATCGCCCAGAAATCGAGGCTCGTCGCCCGAATCGGCGCACAAGCGACCACCGAACTTCAATCGATCAGCGTGCCCGCAGGGGAGGTACTCGATCTTACGACGTCGCACCTTTGGTTTGAGTTGTCTCCCCTGCGCAACGAGCTCGAAGCGGGAGACGTTTTTGAACTTGAACTCAATCTTGTGAATTCACGCCTTATGACAGACGTCCACGTCCACTGACTTAGAGGGACGCAAATCGACCCCGATGACCAATGTTCGAAGAGATTAGCGAATAAAACGATCTACGCACAGAGTGACGGATTGTTGATGGCGGAAAATACCAGAAAGGGCGCATCCGCCTTTCCGGAGTAGTAGCTATGGGCACTGGCGTCATGATCGAAGCCGAATTTTCGCACTTACCGGACAGATCGCGCTGTTGGCCGGACCGGTTTTCCCGCTTTCGTTCGTTTTCGGCACGATCGTCACCGCGTTCAGCGCGTGCACCTATATCAAGACTTCGAACGATTATCCGCCGGCGGGCGACATCGGGATAATCCTGAAGAAAGCCTATGGGCCGACGACAATCGCGCGGCAGGTGCAGCGCTTCTGATGGCGCTTTCGAAAGTCATCAACGAAAGCCTCATCGCCCGGACGTTCGGCACCTGCGGCGCGACAACCAGGATACGGACGCGTATTGCCGCACGACGGAATGTTCCCGGGAGCGGAAACGCTTGCCTCAACCGAATGTTCTCGGCGCAATTTGGTCGGGTCTGTCGTGTCGGCGGGGTGGGGTTGATGGCCCCTGACCCGCGGAGCTTTCAAAATTGTGTAGCGGGTCAGGGGCCATCAACCCCGGGGCACCATTGGCGCCGAACACCAACTGCCGCGCCACTTCGGCCCGCCAGATCTTGAGGCGGCGCTGCACGGTGCGCAGCAGTTCGTCAGGATAGGTGTCCCGGTGCACGGCCTGCAGCTTGGTCAGAAGCTCGCGGCCGCTCTGCGACTGATCCTGGTCGAACCATGCCCGGAGCTCGCTCGTCACCGCGGCGAGCGGATCGGGCCGCCGCCGGCCACTGGGCGCCGGCGGCTCTCGCCGCGCCGTTGGCCGTGCTTCGCCCTCCTTCCAGGCATAGCGCAGACCATCGAGGAACTGCGCCACGGCCGCCTTCGGGTCGACGTCGTCTTCCGCGAGCGATGTTGCGTCGGCCTGCGCCGTCAGCCGGGCCTGCGCCTGGCGCACATCATGAAGCAGGACCACCGGATCGAGTTGCGCGAACTGCACCGCCAACGCGTCCTTCGTTGCCTGCGCGACGGCGGGATGGGCCTGCACGCGCTGGAACGGCGTCAGCGGTGCGTGGTAGCGCTTGGCCACTCGAGCGCCGTCCCGTGTCTTCTCCATCAACTTGAACGACGGCTGGAAGAAGTTCATGAACAGCCGCATGCTTCGATAGAGCCGCGCCAGTTCTCCGGCTGCCGCCATGCCGATACATCGTCGGTAGCTCACCATCCGGCGCACGATGGCGCCATTCTTCTGCTCGACATGAGCCTGATCATTCTTGCGATACGGACGCGAGCGCGTGAACTCCACAGTCCTCGCCTCGCACCAGCCCTTGATGACTTCGTTCATGAAGACGGTGTCGTTGTCCGTGTCGTAGCCCAACAACGGGAATGGCAGCGCCGCCCGCAGCGCTGTCATCGCCTCTCCGACCAGGCGCCCCTCTCGAAACAGCAGCGGCGCGCATTCCGCCCATCCCGTGACCACGTCGGTCAGCGTGAGCGTCTGCAGGAAGCTGCCGCTCGCCGACGGGCCGCTATGAGCCACGAGATCGGCTTCCATGTAGCCCGGGACAGGATCGTTGGTGCGCTGGCGCCGCAAGGACGTTGTGCAGTGGCTCCACGAATTCGGTATCGTGGTGGCCGAGACCGCGGTGGGCCGGGAACTGCGCGAAACTGGCTTCCGCCGCCTGACGGCGCGGCCGCGTCACCACGCCCAGTACGAGTTCGCGCTGGAAGCCTTTAAAAAAATTCCCCGCCGAGCTGGCGGCGCTCCGGGCGCCCCCTGCCGGCCGGCACCGCGATAGAGATCTGGAGGCAGGACGAGGCCCGCGTCGGCCAGAAGAACAAGATCACCCGGCGCTGGGCTCGCCGCGGCAGCGTACGCAAGCCTGGCAGCCGCAAGGTCGACAACTTAGTGCTCGAGAACGACGGCGTGCCGGTGCCGCTCACCATCCCGCGCCAAAAGGGCACCATCCAGCTCGCCGTGACCGAGGTCACTGTCGCCGGCCGGCGCTACGTGACGGAATACGACGTCCAGTTCGCAGGTCTATCAGGGCGCGATCACACCGAGCAGGCGATGAGGACGTTCTCAATGTTCGATCGGCGCGGTTTCCTGGCTGGAGCCACCGTCCTCGGCGGTACTGCGGCCCTCGCCCCCTTGCTCCCTGCCTGGGCGCAATCTGGAGCGCAAGGCCTAAGACCTGACATGCCAACCCTGTCCGGCGAGGATATCGCGCTTAGGATCGGCCATAGCCCGTTCACCGTCGGCGGTCGGACCGGCCGGGCGGTGACGATCAACGGAACCCTCCCAGCACCGCTTCTCCGCTTTAGAGAAGGACAAAATGCCCGGATCGTCGTAACCAATACACTCGAGGAGGACACATCGATTCACTGGCACGGCGTATTAGTGCCGTTTCAGATGGACGGTGTACCTGGCGTAAGCTTTCCTGGCATTCATCCGGGTGAAACCTTCGTCTACGACTTCCAGATTCGGCATGCTGGCACCTTCTGGTATCATAGCCATTCGAACCTTCAGGAACAACTCGGCCATTACGGCCCTCTTGTCTTCGATCCCGCCGGTGTCGATCCCGTCGGCTATGACCGCGAACACGTGCTGGTGCTCTCCGACTGGAGCTTTATGAACCCGCACACGATGCTGCGGAAACTGAAGGGGATGAGCGACTATTTCAATCGCCAGCAGCAAACGTTCGCAGGGCTGCTCGAAGGAAGTGATCCAGCGCAGATGATGCCGCTCGACGAACAGCTCATGTGGGACAGAATGCGGATGGATCCCACCGATATCGCCGACATCACCGGGACCACCTACACCTACCTCATCAACGGCCACGGGCCGCGGGAAAACTGGACTGGGCTGTTCCAGCCGGGCGAGCGGGTCAGGCTGCGAGTCATCAACGCCTCGGCAATGACGGTTTTTAACGTCCGTATTCCGGATCTTCGGATGACGGTTGTGCAAGCCGACGGCAACGATGTGCTGCCCGTCGCGGTCGACGAGTTCCAAGTCTCCGTCGCGGAAACCTACGATGTCATCGTCGAGCCGGCGGACGACCGAGCTTACACCATCGTCGCCGAGTCCGCCGACCGCTCCGGCATGGGCCGCGGAACCCTTGCGCCACGGATGGGAATGGCCGCCGTGGTGCCGCCGCTCCGTCCCAGGCCGACGCTCGGCATGGACGACATGGGCATGGCGGGGATGGACCACGGGTCGATGCGCGGAATGGACCATAGCGCGATGGCCGCCATGGGCCAACGCGGCAACATGGCCGGCACGGATACGGGCAGCATGGACATGCGTGATGAATCGCTTGCGCCGCCGGACATGAAGGTCGGCGTCGGCGTCGACATGATCGCAATGGACCCGCAGGACGCGACCGGAAAGCCGGGCCTCGGCCTCGAGAATGTCGGCCACAAGGTGCTGGTCTACACCGATCTCGTCGCCCTCAAGGCCAATCCCGACCCGCGCTCGCCGTCACGATCAATGGACATCCATCTGGGGTCACGACACGAAAGTGATCATCATGTACCGCTCGTGAGAACGAAGCGGGACGATCCGGGATCGCCGTGTCCGACTGGGGTTGCATTTCATGCACAAACCCATTGCCTTTGAAACTTGTTCTGCAATAGGATTTTGAAAGGCTGTGTTCCTGGCATCTTCGGGTAAGCGTAAGGTCGTTCAGAAACGGCCGTTTATGAAAGCAGGGTAGCCATGGGGATCATGGTGGACGCGGAGACTGAGCGCGAGGCTCGCCGGTTGGCGAGGTTGCGCGGGGTGACGGTCGAGCAGGCGGTGAGCGCCGCCGTGCACGCCGAGCTCGCCCGCACCGAGCGGCCGGCTGGGGCGGCGCTGACGCCGGCCCAGCAAGCCAAGGTCGAGCGGACGATGGCCATGGTCGCCGCCCTGCCGCGGATCCCGGACGACGGTGGCGACCCGACAGCCTTCCTCTACGACGATCGCGGCCTGCCGCGCTGATCCATGGTCGTCGACACCTCGGCGATCATCGCCATCCTCAACGCCGAGCCGGAGGCGCAGGCCTTTGTCGCCACGCTCGCCGGGGCGAGCGCCTGCCGGATCTCGGCCGCCAGCTTCGTCGAGGCGGGCCTGGTGGCGCGCCGCGATCCCACGGGTGCCTGGCGGCAGGCGCTGGAGCAGTTGGTTACCGACTACGCGATCCAGATCGATCAGGTGACCGAGCATCAGGCACGCATCGCGCTCGACGCCTACGACCGGTTCGGCAAGGGGAGCGGTCACCCGGCCGGCCTGAACTACGGCGACTGCTTCTCCTATGCCCTGGCATCCGACACCGGCGAGCCGCTGCTGTTCAAGGGCGACGACTTCGCCGCGACCGACGTGGTGCCGGCATGCTGATCGGCTATGCCCGGGTCTCGAAGGGGGACGACCAGAGCGATGCGCTGCAGTTGCGGGCGCTCGAGGATGCCGGCTGCGAACGGATCTTCAGCGAGGCGGTCTCCGGCGGTCGCTGGGACCGCCCGGAACTGCTTCGGCTGCTCGACCAACTGCGCTCGGGAGACGAGGTGGTGGTCTGGAAGCTGGACCGGCTGTCACGGTCCATGAAGGACGTGATCCACTTGATGGAGCGGATCGGCAAAGCCGGCGCCGGCTTCCGCAGCCTCACTGAAGCGATCGAGACGACCAGCCCGGCCGGCCGGATGCTGCTGCACATGGTCGGCGCCTTTGCCGAGTTCGAGCGCGCCATGATCCAACAGCGCACCAACGCCGGCCTGGCGGCTGCGCGCGCCGAGGGCCGGATCGGCGGCCGTCGCAAGTCGCTTGACGCCGCCAAGCGCCGGGAGATAGCAGAGAGCGTCTTGTCCGGCCGCAAGACCGGCGCCGAGATGGCCCGGCTCTACGACGTCAGCCAGCCGACGGTGTCGCGCATCGTCGCCGCGCATCGCGCCGCCCTGATGGCAGGCCATCCGTAGGGTAGAAGCCGTTACGGAGGTGTTGCTGGACCGCTATCGTTCCCGCTGAACTGGAGGAGGGGGCGATGGCACGACGACGGTTGCTTTCACCGGAGCAATGGGCAGGGTTCCTGGCGGCACCGACCGACGAGCGGGACATCCTGCGCCACTACACACTCAGTCGTGACGATCTTGATCTGATCGCCGGCAAGCGCACGGCGCACCGGCGCCTCGGCTTCGCCCTCGTCCTCTGCTACCTCCGCCACCCCGGCCGGGTCCTCGAACAGCACGAGGACCCGCCGACCGCCTTTCTCGAGTTCGTCGCCGAACAGGTCGGCGCCCGGCCGGCCGATCTCGCCGTTTACCACCGGCGGGACACGAGCCGTCGCCAGCATTTGGCGGAGATCCTGGGACGAACCGGGCTGCGTCCGTTCGACCGCACGATGTTCCGGGACGTGACCGCGTGGTTGCTGCCGATCGCACAGGTGAAGCGGGAGCCCATGGCACTGGCGACTGCACTGGTCGACGAACTGCGGCGTCGTCGGGTCCTGCTGCCGTCGGCGGCTGTGCTGGAGCTGATCCTGCACCAGGCGCGCAGCCGGGCCGAGCAGCTGATCCATCGCATCCTGGTGGACGCGCTCGGACTGGACGGAGGTCGGCAGGTCGAGGCGTTGCTGGAAGCTCATGGCGACGCCGGTATCGCCATGCTGGCGTGGCTCCGCCAGGCGCCGCAGTCGCCGGCGCCACGCAATCTGGTCGCGGTCGTGGACCGTCTGGAGGCGTTGCGGCGCCTGGGCGTCGACCGATCCGTACAGGCGCACGTGCCCGAGGCGGCGTTCGAGCGGCTGGCGGCCGAGGGACGGCGTACGACCGTGCAGCACCTCCGCGACCTGTCCCGACCCCGCAGGCTGGCGGTGCTGGTCGCGACGGCCATCCGCATGGAAACAACTCTGACGGATACGGCGCTCAGCATGTTCGACAAGCTCATGGGCACCCTCGGCCGGCGGGCGGAAAACCGTACGGCTGAGAAGACTCTGAGGTCCGTCAGAGAGACGCAGACTCAGCTGCGGACACTGGTCGCCGCCTGCCGCACGGTGATCGACGCGCGCGAAGACGGCCGCGACCCGTTCGACGCGCTCGACAAGAACATCGGCTGGTACAAGTTCATGGCCAGCGTCGCCGACGCCGAGGCACTCGCCCAACCGGATACGATGGATCCGCGGGCCGAGCTGCTGCGGCGCTATCCGACCATTCGCGCCTTCGCGCCGACCTTGTTGGGCTCATTCCAGTTCCAGGGCGGCCGCGCCGTCGCGTCGCTGCTGCGCGCCCTCGATGTCTTGCGGACCATGCACGCCACGGGCAAGCGAAACCTGCCGGTCAAGCCGCCGACCGGCTTCATCCGGCGGTCCTGGCGCCGCTTCGTGATGCCCGACGGGCAAATCGATCGGAAGGCCTATGAGATCTGCGCTCTCTCGGAGCTGCGCGACCGGCTGCGCGCCGGCGACGTGTGGGTCGACGGAAGCCGCCAGTTCCGGGACTTCGAGTCATGCCTGGTCCCGCGGCCGACCTTCGACGCCCTGCGCAAGGAGGGCGCGCTGCCCGTCGCCGTCGACGCCGACAGTGTGGTCTACCTGCCAGCCCGGCGGCGGGCGCTGCTGGAGCGGTTCCAGGAAGTGGGTATCCTTGGCGCTGCGGGAAAGCTCGAGAACGTCGACCTGTCGAACGGCGAATTGAAGATCTCGCCCATCAGGGACCAGACGCCCGAGGCCGCCGCGGAGCTCGGTCGCAGTGCCTACGACGCACTGCCCCGGATCAAGATCACCGACCTGCTGCTGGAGGTCGACGGCTGGGTCGGTTTCGGCGATTGCTTCATCCACCAGCGTAGCGGCCGCGCTCCAGAGGACCGGGCAGCACTGCTCACGACCATTCTCGCCGACGGCATCAATCTCGGGCTGACCCGCATGGCAGAGGCCTGCCGCGGCGTCACCATGCGTCAGCTCGCCTGGATGCACGACTGGCACGTTCGCGAGGAGACCTATGCCGCGGCACTGGCCCGCATCATCGATGCTCATCGGGTCTTACCGCTGGCCGGCCTATGGGGTGACGGCAGGACCTCGTCGTCGGACGGCCAGTTCTACCGGGCCGGCGGCCGCGGCGAGGCGGTCGGCGACGTCAACGCGCGTCACGGTAACGAGCCCGGCGTGGCGTTCTATACCCATGTCTCCGACCAGTACGGTCCGTTCCACACCAAGGTGATCGCCGCCACGGCCAGCGAGGCGCCGCACGTCCTGGACGGCCTGCTGTACCATCAGACAGGCCTTTCCATCGAGGAGCACTACACCGACACCGGCGGGGTGACCGACCACGTGTTCGGGCTGTGCCATCTGCTCGGCTTCCGGTTCGCGCCCCGCATCCGCGACCTCAAGGATCGCCGGCTCTACCTCTTCCCGGACGACGACGCGCCGCCGGTGCTTCAGCCCCTGGTCGGCGGCGCCATCGACGTGGACCATCTGGCGGCACACTGGGAGGAGCTGCTGCGGCTCGCCACCTCGATCCGCGTCGGAACAGTGACGGCCTCGGCCATGCTGCGCCGCCTGGCGGCCTATCCCCGGCAGAACGGCCTGGCCGTGGCGTTGCGCGAGCTCGGCCGCATCGAGCGGACCATGTTCACCCTCGACTGGCTCCGCGATCCGGCGCTGCGCCGCAGAGCCAACGCCGGGCTCAACAAGGGCGAGGCGCGCAATGCCTTGGCGCGGGCCATCTTCTTCAACCGGCTCGGCGAGATGCGCGACCGCAGCTTCGAGAACCAAGCCTATCGCGCCTCGGGCCTGAACTTGCTCGTGTCGGCGATCATCCTGTGGAACACAAGGTATCTGCAGGCGGCCCTCGCGGATCTCGGCCAACGTAGAACCGACGTTCGGCCAACGCTGGCCCGTCATGTCGCGCCACTCGGCTGGGAGCACATCGGACTCACCGGCGATTATGTATGGGACGCTGAACCCATGCCCGCTGATGGCCTACGGCCGCTCCGGCAGCCGACGTCCATACTGGCAGCGTAGTTCCTTGTTCGTTCGCGCGAGCGGTACACGATGATCACTTTCGTGTCGTCACCCCGTGTAGTGCCGGATCAGGCCCGCCTCATGGCGAGGAACTTCGAATAACTCGCGCCGCTCGGCATCGTTCAGCAGTCCCCGACGCGCCATGGCTCCCTCCCGTCTGGTGCGGTTGGAGAGCCTCGCGCAGAACCAGGAAGCGGTCACCGGAGCGACCGGTGGCTCGACGATCAAATCAGCAAGGCGGGATGTTCGCGGTTTGTCCGGGAAAACGTGGTCTGGCGAACAAACCTTGAGGTGCCCCCTTCAGTGGCGGTCTCGGGTGCCTCGAAGGGCTGGAACACGGTCCAAAGCATCGCGGACGCCTCCCGGCGCCTCGATGACGAGTCGGATCGAATCCGCCTCCGGGTGCAGGGTGAAGGTCAGAAAGGCGCAGCACTCCCGCTCGCGGCGAACGATCTCGTTCACCCGGTCGGCGGCGGCCGGTAAAAAAGTCAATTCGAGCCGCCGACTGTCGCGATGCCGGTCGCGCAGGGCATCTCGATTCAGCGCCGCGATCCAGGCGAAACGTTGGCGGAAGTCACCGGAACTACACGCAACGCAAGCAGCATGGCTCCGACGTTGGAGCAGTCCTCTCCAAACCGTACATAACTGTCTGAGCCTCGGCTAAGAAACGTAGTATTGCCGTCAACCAATTGACATTATTTAGTTTTTGACTTCAAGGCCGCAAGCTCCTATTGGACGACGCTTCGTCGTGAAAGCGCTCTGAATGACCCCCACCGCGACCTTCCTTCTCGCCTTAGGCATGTCGATGGACGCGTTCGCCGCGTCGATCAGCAAGGGCGCGACTCTACGTCAACCGCGATTCCGCGAAGCGCTACGAACCGGCGCGATCTTTGGCGTCGTTGAGGCTGCGACACCCCTCATCGGATGGGGGCTCGGCCTAGTCGCCAGCCGGTACATTGCCGCGTGGGACCATTGGATAGCCTTCACTTTGCTAGGGGTCCTCGGTACCCGGATGATCTTCGAGGGGATGAAGCGGAACACGGGAATTCCACAGCGCACCCGACGTCACCCCTTCGGCCTTCTCATCATCACCGCAATAGCGACCAGCCTCGACGCCATGGCCGTCGGTGTCGGCTTGGCCTTCCTCAATGTAAACATCTTGAACACCGCTGCTGCGATCGGGCTCGCGACACTGGTTATGGCAACTGCTGGGGTCCTGGTCGGACGCTTCCTCGGCCCGCTGTTCGGCCGTGCCGCCGAAGTGGTCGGTGGCCTCATCCTTATCGGCATCGGCGTAAACATCCTTGTTGAGCATCTTTCAGTGTAGGTCGAGTCTGGGCCATTACGTCTCGCAAGTTCGACTTCAGGGTCCGTCTCGGCACGCACCTGACGGAACTCTCGGCGACACTGGGCCTTCCACCCGGAGGAAGGTCAAGGCCGACGGCAACATGCGCTAGTGGTGAAAATCAAACGGGTGAGTCCGTCAGGATCGGCAGATTTCCGCCATGCGTTTGCTGCTGCACGGGTCGCTTATGTCTGATTCCCACCACTAGATGTTTAGTCCCGGCATGTGATGGATTGGGTCGAGCCTGAAGGGATCTGGCCGTTCGGTCCATAGCCGGCAGATTGCCTCGTAGGGCGTAAGCCCGTTGAGGGTCTTGAGGCGCTTGGCGAAGTTGTAGGCGTTGAGGAAATCGGCGAGTGCGCTCGCAGTCGGTCGTGGCTGTCGTAGTAGAAGCGGCGCACCGTCGCCTCCTTGATGGTCCGGTTCATGCGTTCGACCTGGCCGTTGGTCCAGGGGTGGTTAGGCTTGGTCAGGCGGTGATCGATACCGGCCTTGACACAGGCGAGTTCGAAGGCGTGAGCCCTGAACCGTTCGCCATTGGCGATGGCATCTCGGATGTTGGCCGCGGCCGAACATACGTTCCCCGGTGTGGTGAAGTGCGTGCCGTTGTCGGTCAGCACGGTGTGGATCTTGTAGGGAACGGCTTCGATCAGGCGGCGTAGGAAGTCGGCAGCGGTGCGCCGGGTGGCCAGTTCGTGCAGTTCGGCAAAGGTGAACTTGGTCACCCGATCGATCGCCACGAACATGTGGAGCTTGCCGTCCTCGGTCCGCACTTCGGCGATGTCGATGTGGATGTAGCCGACCGGATACTCCCTGAACCCCTTCTTGGGCTTGTCGCCCTCGACACTAGGCAGCCGGCTGATGTCATGCCGCTGGAACAGCCGGTGCAGGCTCGACCTGGTCAGGTGCGGGATGCTCGCTTGCAGGGCGTAGAGGCAGTCGTCCAGCGGCAACAGCGTGTGCTTCCGAAAGGCGACGATCAGAGCTTCCTCCTCCGGCGACAGCACCGTCTATCGTCGTTCCTTCGGCCCCATTGGCGCATCCTCGACGGAGCTGCGCTTACGCCACTTCTGAACCGTCTTCGGATTGATGCCGTAGCGGAGGCTCAGCTCCTGGATCGAAGCTTTCGATCGCTGTAACGCCGCTCGGACAGTGTGAGTGGTCGTGGCGCTGCCGTGAAGTACCTATCCCATAGCATGTCGTTGGCAATGAGCGGCTCTTCAACCATACCATCACATGCCGGGACTAAATATCTAGCTCCGCCGGGGCGGGAGTGCGCAATGATCATCGACGTCTTGTACAGCGAAGGTTAACGTCCCCATATGCGAGCCATGTTTCGAGCCCTGGCCCTGATCCTGGTCCTGAGCTTCGCCACCGGAACGGTGGTGCATGCCGTCCAGGCGTCGGACATGGCGCTCGAGATGGCGATGACGGCCGACGGAACGATGCCCGGCTGCGACGGCTGTGGCGATGACGACGCTGTCGCCAAGCTGGCTTGTGCTCCCGCCTGCATGGCGCCGGCGGTGGCGATTCTCGGTTCGGACACTGAGGTCGTCGTCGAGCTTGCCGGCCAGCCGATCCCACCTGCGGCCAGCGAGCGCAGCGGTCAACCGACTCTCATTGACCCCTATCCTCCCAAATCCAGCATCCTGATCTGACGGCTCCGGTTCGCTCGAGGGCGAGTCCGGCGTCGCAGCGGCGATCCCCTCATACCCGAGGACCGCCGTCCATCGGCCGTGCGCTCTCGCTTTTCGGCGGGTGCCCGGCAGCGATCCCTCGTTCATGAGGACGATTTCGATGCAGACCAAGGCCGTTGCCGCGCCATCACGGCGCACCTTCCTGGCCGGTGCTGGCGCCACCGCACTCTTGGCGGGGCTCGGAACCGCCATCCCGTCGGGGGCGCGCGCCGCTCCCCGCGAGTTCCGCCTGCGCGCCGCTCCCGGCACGGCGCGGCTGGTCCCGGCGCCGTATCCAGACACCGCCGTCTGGTCCTACGGCAGCGTCCCCGGGCCGGAGATCCGGGTTCGTCAGGGCGAGCGGGTGCGCATCTTGGTCGAGAACGCGCTCGCCGAGGAGAGTACGGTGCACTGGCATGGCATGCGCGTGCCGAATGCCATGGACGGCGTGCCACACCTCACCCAGCACCCCATCGCGCCCGGTGAGAGCTTCGTCTACGAGTTCGACGCCATCGACGCCGGCACCTTCTGGTACCACCCGCACCAGCGAAGCTTCGAACAGGTCGGCCGTGGTCTGTACGGTCCCCTCGTCGTCGATGAGGCCGAGCCGATCGCCGTCGACCGCGACGTCACCTGGGTGCTCGACGACTGGCGCCTGCAGAAGGACGCGTCGATCAGCGGCGGCTTCGGCAACATGATGGACACCGGCATGGCCGGCCGCATCGGCAACACGGTGACGGTCAACGGCCAGGTGCCCGACACCTTTGCCGTCAGGGCCGGCGAGCGATTTCGGCTCAGGCTGATCAACGCCGCCAATGCCCGCATCTTCGAGCTGGAGTTCGACGGCCACCGGCCGACGGTGATCGCGCTCGACGGCCAGCCGGTCGAGCCGCACGGCCCCGCAGGCGGTCGCGTTGTGCTCGGCCCGGCGATGCGCGTCGACCTCATGATCGACATGACCGGCACGCCAGGCGGCCGGTTCCGCGTGATCGACAGCTTCTACCAGGGCCTCGAATACCGCCTGCTCGACCTCGCCTATGCCGCCGAGCCGCTGCGCGAGCACACGCCCGACACGCCGGTGGCACTGCCGGCGAACCCGCTCGCCGAGCCCGACCTCGCCTCCGCCGAACGCCACGCCGTCAGCTTCGGCGGCGGCATGATGAGCGGAATGATGGGTGGCGGAATGACGGGCGGCGGAATGATGGGAGGTATGGGCCGGATGATGCAGGGCATGCAGCATGGCGGGGTCTGGACCATCAACGGCATCGCCGCCACGGGCCACGTCATGGATCCCATGCTCACGCTCCAGCACGGCCGATCCTGCGTGCTCGAGCTCGCCAACGACACCGCTTGGCACCATCCGATTCATCTGCACGGCCACTCCTTCCGGGTGCTGAGCCGCAACGGCACGCCGACGCGCCACCGAGAATGGCAGGACACCGTGCTGATGAGCCCGCGGGAACGCGTGGAGATCGCCTTCGTCGCCGACAACCCGGGCGACTGGATGTTCCACTGTCACATCCTGGAGCATCAGGCCGCCGGCATGATGGGCGTGATCCGGGTCGCCGAGGCGAACCGGACATGAGCGCGAGATCGATCCCCAGGCTCGCCGCCGCCGCGATGTTGGCTATGGCGGCCATGGCGACCGGCGCCCCAAGCCGACGGCGACCCCGCGCGCGGCGGCCAGCTCTACCGCGCCTGTGTCGCCTGCCACTCGCTGGAGCCTGCCAGCCACCTCACCGGGCCGAGCCTGGCCAGCCTCTGGCAGCGCCCCGCCGGCAAGGTCGAGGGCTTCGCCCGCTACTCGACAGGCCTGAGGTCCGCCGACTTCGACTGGGATGCGGCCGTGCTCGATGCCTGGCTGGCCGACCCGCGCGCCATGATCCCGGACACCCGCATGGTGTTCCGTGGCATCCCGGCGGAGCGGGACCGGGCCGACCTGGTCGCCTTCCTGGCGCTCGCCATGGCACCCGGGGGCGCCGAGGTGGTCGCGGAGCGCGGCCTCGTCCCGGCCGGCTACACCCGGGGACAGAAGCCGGAGCCGCTGACGCCGACGCCCCCCGGTGCCCAGGTGACCAAGGTCCGGCACTGCGTCGACAGCTATTTCGTCACCACGGCGGACGGTGCCGAGACGGCCCACTGGGAAATGAACGTCCGCCTCAAGCTCGACACCCGCGATACCGGCCCCGAGCCCGGCGCGCCGGCAATCGTCGGCGCCGGCATGATGGGCGACCGCGTCTCCATCGTGTTCGCCAGCCTCCGCGACCTGAACAAGCTCGTGGAGGAAGGTTGCTGATGCGCGCTTCTCTCCCGAACCGATTCTGCGAAAGGACACTTCCCATGCTTCGACTGATCGCACTCCTCGGCCTGCTGCTCCTGCCGCTCGGCCAGGCCCAGGCCGCCGATCCGGCCAAGACCGCGACGCTGTACAAGAACCCGCAATGCGGCTGCTGCGAAGGCTATGCCGACTATCTGCGGCAGAACGGCTATGCGGTGACCGTCAAGCCGACCCACGACCTCGTCACGATGGGCCGCGAGGCCGGCATCGCCGATGACTTCCAGGGCTGCCATCTGACATACGTCGACGGCTATGTGGTCAGCGGCCATGTCCCCGTCACGACGGTGAACAAGCTGTTGAGCGAGCGCCCCAGGATCAAGGGGGTGACCCTGCCCGGCATGCCGATGGGCTCGCCGGGCATGAACGGGCAGAAGACCGCGCCGTTCACGATCTACGAGATCGGCGACGGCGCGCCGAAGGTCTATGCGGTCGAGTAGGGCCGTGGCACATGCCGAGCAAGCCGGAACGGCCGATCCGCCACCCGCCAGCGGCCGCCGACCGCTGGGGCGCCTGCTGGTCATCCTGCCGCTCGCATCATCGATCATCGTGGGCGCGATGCTGGCGTGGAGTCTGACGCGCAACCCTCGAAAGATTCCGTCCGCGCTGGTCGGCAAGCCGGTCCCGGCATTCGACCTGCCGGCGGTCGAGGGGCGGTCGGCTGGCCTGTCGACCGCCGACCTCGCGGGCGAGGTGCCGCTCGTCAACGTCTTCGCCTCGTGGTGCACCGCCTGCCGAGAGGAGCACCCGCTGTTCATGGAGCTGAAGGCCGAGGGCGCCGTTCCGATCCACGGCCTCAACTACAAGGACAAGCCGGCGGACGCCGCAGAGTGGCTCGATACGCTCGGCGACCCCTACACGAGCACCGGCGCCGACCGTGACGGCCGGGTGGCGATCGACTGGGGCGTCTACGGGGTGCCTGAGACTTTCGTCGTCAGCGCCGTTGGCCGGATCGTCCACAAGCACATCGGCCCACTGACCCGCCGGGACCTGGACGAGACCATCCTGCCGCTGGTCCACCGGCTGGGCGCTGAAGGCGCCGAACCGCCCGCGCGAACGGGTGGCAAGTCGTGACGCGCCTTCGGCGACTGTATGTCCGGTCCGCCATCGGCATCGCCGGCGGCCTCCTGATCGGTCTCGCGACCGTCGGGGTGCTCGGCTATCGGCACGGATCGCCGGCAGCACCCGGCGATCCGAGACTGGTGACGGCCAAGGCCTCGCCGGCGAAGTCGCCGGCCATGATGCCGCTGCACGACGAGCCGCGGCCGGTCCCGGAGCTGCGGTTCGCGGACGGCAACGGCCTGCCACTCGCCCTCGCCGACTTCCGCGGCAAGGTGGTGCTGCTGAACATCTGGGCCACCTGGTGCGGCCCATGCCGGGCCGAGATGCCGACGCTCGACCGACTGCAGGCGAAGCTCGGCGGACCGGATTTCGAGGTCGTCGCCCTGTCCATCGATCGGGCCGGCATGGGCGCCGTCGCCCGGTTCTACGCCGAGATCGGTGTGAAGCACCTCGGCCGGTACATCGACGTCACCGCCAAGACTGCGCGGAACCTCGGCGCCTACGGTCTGCCGACCACGCTGCTGATCGACCGCGATGGCCGCGAGGTCGCGCGGTACGTCGGGCCGGCGGAATGGGACACGCCGTCGATGACGGGGTTTTTCCGCAAGCAGCTCTCCCGGGAAGCGGGCGCCGCCCCGCCGGCCGCGTCCGCCCAACCGGCAGCCCTTGACCTTCCAGCCCCTGGAATCACGACCTCAGCTAGCAAGGAAGGAACACGCTCGTGACCATCTCCATCCGGTCGGCGGAAGAACCGCCGCCGTCCCTCGCGCGGGACCTGCTGCATCTGGCTCGCTACTACTCGGCCCGCCGTTACGTTCTGCTCGCCCTTTCCGCGGTTGCGCTCGTCGCCGGTCTGACCCTGAACTGGGGCTGGCTCGCTGCGGCTGGCATCGCGCCGATCCTGATCAGCCTGGCGCCATGCGCCGCAATGTGCGCGCTCGGCTTCTGCATGAGCAGGGCGGGCGGCAAGTCGTGCTCGACGGATGCAGGCGTCCGCGACACGGCGGTAGCGGAGGACTCGTTTCCAGCCGACCGCATCTTCCCGGTCGACGCCACGCCGGCCACTCCTATCCCCCAGATCCCGGGCGGCGCCACGGTGGCGTCGCTCGCGGAGGCCGAACCGCAACCTTCGAAGGAAAGGAACACCACGGATGCGTAACCCGATGAAGATCCTCGCCGCCTCATCGCTGCTGGTCGCTGGCCTGGCGATCGCACCGACCCTCTATGCCCATGAATCCGACGGCTCCGGCATGATGGGCCAGGGCGGCATGATGGGTCAGATGAGCGAAATGATGGCCGGCTGCAACGAGATGATGCAGTCGATGAACCGGGTTGGCTCCGGGACGCCGAACAAGCAGTGGCGCCAGGATGCCCCCGATGCCGCACCGTCCTCCAAGGGCTGAAATTGGAACGGGAGCCGGCCGCCGCCCGGCGGCCGGCTCCCCATCACCACACGGACAGAGACCCATGCGAGCAACGAGTTTCCTGGCCCTCGTGCTACCGGCCTTGCTGGCGCTCGGATTGCCGGCCGCCGCCCACCACCCGGGGGACCGGCTGGACGAGGTCATGACCGGCAAGGAGGAGTACTTCCAAACTATAGACAGGCGGGCACCCGGCTTCGAGCTGGTCGACGCCGATGGCAAGCCGGTCGCGCTGTCCGAGTTCGCCGACCGGATCGTGGTCATGCACTTCATCAATGCGGGTTGCCCGGACGTCTGCCCGCTGCATGCCGACCGCATCGCCGAGATCCAGGGCATGATCAACCAGACACCGATGAAGGACCGGGTGCAGTTCATCAGCATCACCACCGACCCGGCGAACGACACGCCGGCAGTGCTGAAGGACTACGGTCCGGTGCACGGCCTTGACCCGGCGAACTGGGTCTTCCTGACCACCGGGCCCGGCCAGGGCGAGGACGCCACCCGCCGGCTCGTGGAAGCGTTCGGCCACAAGTTCATGCAGACCAAGGACGGTCTGCAGGTGCACGGCGTGGTCACCCACGTGATCGACCGCGACGGCCGCTGGGCGGCCAACTTCCACGGCCTGAAGTTCGATCCGCTGAACCTGGTGCTGTACGTCAACGGACTGACGAACAACCCGCAGAAGGCGGCGGAGCCGACGTTCTGGGAGAAGGTCAGGAGCTGGTTCTGACGACGACCGCCGTCCTCCCCGGGCCGTCGCCCGAAACAGAAGAGAGACATGGACCATGACCGCCGGGCGGACTCTCCTTTACCTCCTACCAACCCCCCTCGCCGTGGCATCCACCGGACCTCGCGCCTGCGGTTCGTTCTCCGCCAGCGAGACCACGGTCGCCACGCTCAACCGGGCGGCCGGGGGCTCGATGCGATGACGGGGCCGCAGCTCGAGGCCGGCGGCTCGGGGATTGGACGCCAGGGCGCCTCCGGCGATTGGGTGTCGGTGCTGCGCCGATACCTGGCGGCGATAGCGGTCGGCAATCTCGTCTGGGAGTTTGCGCAGCTTCCGCTCTACACGATCTGGCTGGAAGGAAGTCCGCGGGAGATCGCCTTCGCGGCCCTCCACTGCACCGGCGGCGATCTCCTGATCGCCGGCGCGGCCCTGGTCACAGCACAGCTCGTCGCGGCGACTGGAGACTGGCCGCATGATCGCTTCGCCGCGGTGGCTGCGATCGCAGTGTTCGGCGGCCTCGGCTACACCGTGTTCAGCGAATGGCTCAACACCGAGATCCGCGGAAGCTGGGCCTACGCAGACGTGATGCCGACGCTGCCGCTGATCGGAACCGGTGTCGCGCCGGTCGCCCAGTGGGTCGTCGTTCCGCTCGCCGCCTTCTGGTGGTCGCGCCGTCCGTTCGCGCGAAGCAACCGGTATCCGTGGCCGGCCTTGTCGGGAGAGACGCCATGATGGACAAGCGCAAACGCGCGTCGGTGATCGTCGCCATCGTCGCCGGTCTCGAACGCAGCAGCGCGAGGCCGCCGAGAGCGAGGCGAAGACGGTCACCGAGGTTCGCGCCGACGAGATCTTCCCCCATCCCGACAGTCCGGCCGGTGGCAACCACCGGGGCGACGTCACACTGGTCGAGTTCGTCGACTACAGCTGCCCGTACTGCCGCCGGATGGTGCCGGTGATGGCGGCAGCCGAGGTGGCCGATCCGGGGCTGCGGGTCGTCTACAAGGAGTTCCCGATCATCGGAGCGGGGTCGAGCTATGCTGCCAGGGCGGCGCTCGCCGCCCATCGCCAGGTCCGCTACTTCGCCTTCCACCAGACCCTCATGCGGCTTCCTGGCGCGGTGGACGAAGTCTCGGTTCTGACAGCCGCGGCCGAGGTCGGACTGGATCTCGACCGGCTGAAGGCCGACAAGAACGAGCCGGCCGTCCGGGCGGCGTCCGACCGCAACCTGGAGCAGGCACGGGCGCTGCGCATCAGCGGCGCACCGAGTTTCGTGGTTGGCGTGGAGATCGTGCGCGGCGCCGTCGAGCTGGCGGCCTTGCAGGAGGCGATCGCAAAGGCGCGGGAAGGGCCTGCGGGTGCACGGCCTGAGCCGGGAGGCGGCTGACCCATGCCGGAGATCTCGAACATCGGCCTGCTCACCGCCTTCGCGGCGGGCGTGATCTCGTTCCTGTCGCCGTGCGTGCTGCCGCTGGTGCCGGGTTACGTCTCCTACGTCGCCGGTGGCACCGTGTCGGCCGGCGGCGGTGCCGCTGCGGTGCGGCTGCCGGCGATCGGGCTCGGGCTCGGGCTCTGCTTTGTCCTCGGCTTCGCCACGGTGTTCGTGGTGCTCGGCGCCAGCGCCACCGCGCTCGGCCAACTGCTGCTCGCCTACCGCTACGAGCTCAACATCGCCGGTGGCGCGATCGTCATCCTGTTCGGGCTGTTTCTGATCGGGGCGGTGCGGCCGACCTGGATGATGCGCGATATGCGGTTCCACACGGCGATGCCGGGCGGGCGACCGACCTCGGCCTACGTGCTGGGGGTCGCCTTCGCGTTCGGCTGGACGCCGTGCATCGGCCCGGTCCTCGGCGCCATCTTGACGGTCGGTGCAGCGTCGGCGACGGTCGGCGGCGGCGTGGCGCTGCTCGCCGTATACGCCGCGGGGCTCGGCGTGCCGTTCCTGCTGGCGGCGACGTTCACCGGGGCGCTCGCCGGCCGGCTGCGCGCCATCGGGCGGTACGGACGGATGCTCCAGGTGCTCGCCGGTGCCGTCATGGTCCTGATGGGGGTCTCCATGATCAGTGGCCATCTCACCGTCTTCTCGTATTGGCTGCTCGAAGCCTTCCCGGCCCTCGCGACGATAGGCTGACACGTTTCTGCTATCGGAGTCGTCAGGTCATGAGTTTCTACGATGATCGCATCCTGCCGCATCTCACGCACCTTGCGATGCGCAACCGCACGCTCCTCCCATACCGGGAGCGCGTGCTCTTGGGCGCCGAAGGCCGCGTGCTGGAGATCGGCATCGGCTCGGGCCTCAACTTGCCGTTCTACGGCTCGCAGGCAAAGGAGGTTCTCGGGCTCGACCCGTCGCCGCGGCTGATCGCCATGGCCGAGCGCGCCGCGCGGGGGGTGGCGCTGCCGGTGCGCTTCATCGAGGGCTCGGCGGAGGCCATCCCGCTGGAGCGGGGAAGCGTCGACACGGTGCTGACGACTTGGACGCTCTGCACCATTCCGGCCGCCGTTCGGGCCCTCGAGGAGATGCGCCGGGTGCTCAAGCCCGCCGGCCGGCTGCTGTTTGTCGAGCACGGGCTATCGCCCGACGACGGGGTGCGCGGATGGCAGGACCGGCTGACCCCGCTCTGGAAGCGGATCGGCGGCGGCTGTCATCTGAACCGGCCGATCCGGAACCTAATCGAGACCGCGGGCTTTGAGATCACGCGGATCGAGACGGGCTACGCAAAGGGACCGAAGCCCTTGACCTTCATGTACGAAGGCGGTGCGCGTCCGGCATAGAGCTCTGGCATGGCCTCAGCGACGCCCGTGCTGCCTTCGGAACGGGAGCGGACGATGCATGACGAGAAAGACATTGTAATCGTCAGCGGGAGCAGCGGCTTCATCGGCTCGGCCGTGATCGAGAAGCTCGCCGGGCGCTTCACGCTCCTCGGGTTTGATCGGGACGTCCCGCCGCACCCCCCGCCCGCTGCCGAATGCGTCTGCATCGACCTGACCGACGACCGGAGCATCGGCGCCGCGCTCGAGCGTGTGCGCGTGGCCTACGGCACCCGGATCGCCTCGGTGATCCATCTCGCCGCCTACTTCGATCTCACCGGCGAGCCCGGTCCGAAATACGAGCAGGTCACCGTCCGCGGCACCGAGCGGTTGCTGCGCGCCCTGCAGTCGTTCGAGGTCGAGCAGTTCGTATTTGCCAGCACCTTGCTGGTGCACGGGCCGGGCACTCGCGGCCAACCCATCAATGAGGGCTGGCCGCTCGATCCGAAGCTCCCGTACCGGGAATCCAAGATACTGACCGAGCGGCTGATCCGTGAGCAGCGCGAATGGCGACCTCCGCGCTACCTTCCACCAGAGGTATTCGGACAATCAAAAGTTGCATCGCTGGCACTTTGCCCTGATCTCCTCAGATCCCGGCGTTCTCGTGATCGGTGAGGCACTCCGAATGGTCCCGCAGCACCTCCAGTACACGGCAGTTTGCGGTTCTGCCCCCGCTGCACTCGCGCACCATGCGCTGCAGCTCCGTGCGCAACGCCTCGAGCCGGGCAAGCCTTTGCTCCACCTGTCGCAGTTGTCGCCTCGCGATCTCGTCGGCCTCGGCACATGGCCTGCTCGGGTGATCGGACAGATTCAACAGCTCGCGGATTGCGTCGAGCGGAAAGCCCAACTGGCGCGCATGCCGGATGAAGGACAACCGGTCGAGCTCAGCATCGCCATAGCGGCGTTGACCGCCCTCGCTCCGGCCTGGTTCCGGCATGAGCCCGACCTGTTCGTAGTAGCGGATGGTCTGAACCTTCGTTCCGGTCCGTCGTGCCAGAGTGCCTATCGTGAGCATGCGCCACCTCATGTGAATCTACAGCCTTTGTAGGTTTTGAGGATCGGAAGCGCAATGATCCAGGGCAGCTCCGGTGCTCACGGCGGCCCCCTCCCGGCAATCGGCAAGATTCGAGTTGAACCTACAGCAGCTAGAGCATGTAGCTGTCCGAGTGCCAGCTTGCACCGGCGGACGCCGACCTGTGCCGGCGGACAACCAGCATTGCGCCGCGACCGCAGGCCAACCGCTCCTGCGTCGGGGTCTTCGAATCGAACTCGAACGGAGCGTCACCACGAAATGGCTCACAGCGACATCGACCTCGCAGACCACTGGATGCTGAACCTCTTCGGAGACGCCGAGTGCCGGGGCGCCGTGCGATGACGTCCACAGATCCCAAGCCAGACTTCAAGGACCGGGACCACGCACCGACAGCGACGCCCAAGCAGACAGGTCGGGCGGCGCAGGCCCACGGCATCTCTGGCGACAAGGCCAGAACCGACCCTTTGGGACGGGGTTCGGAATGACCCCCAGGCTGTCCCCCGACGCGGCGCTCGTGCTCGCATGGACCGTGGCGCTTGCAGCCTCGCTCGCCGTGCTCTTCATTGGGGAGGTTCTCGGTCAGGCACCCTGCGAACTGTGCTGGTTCCAGCGCGCCTTCATGTTCCCCTTGGCCGCCATCCTCGGCTTGGGCGTGTGGTGGCAGGACCGGACCGTAGGGCGCTACGGCATTGCCCTCGCGCTTGCCGGCGCCGCCGTTGCGCTCTGGCACTTTGGGCTCTACCTCGGATTCATTCCCGACCAGATCCGGCCGTGCACCGCGACGGGCCCGTCCTGCACAGGCGACAACCAGCGCGTTCTCGGCGCGCCGATCCCACTGCTTTCGTTGCTCGCCTTCGTGCTGATCGCGGCCCTGTCAGCCGTTTCTCTGAAGGACAACAAGTCATGACCCGCAAGACACTGGTTCTCGCCGTCCTGGCGATCGCCGTCGCAGCCTTCGCCGGCGCGACCTGGTACGTCAGCCGCCCGATCGCCGTCGCAAAAGCCGTTCCGATCGCCCGGGAGAAGGGCGAGGCGCTGACGCGATCCCATTCCCCGATCCTCGGTCCTGCGGAAGCGCCCGTCACGATCGTCGAGTTCTTCGACCCGGCCTGTGAGGCCTGCCGCGCCTTCTACCCGATCGTGAAGGACATCTTGGCGGAGCACGGCGGCTCCGTTCGAGTCGTCCTCCGTTACACGCCGTTGCACGGAGAAGTGTCGGAGCAAGCCGTCCGCATCCTGGAAGCCGCGCGGATGCAGGGCGTCTTCGAGCCGGTGCTGGAGGCGCTTCTGCGGGAGCAGCCGCAGTGGGCTCGACACGGCGCAACGGGAGACCCCGGCCTGCTCCTCCAGATTGCAGCGACGGCGGGACTGGACGCTGAGGCCGCCCGAACACAGATGCTGTCGCCGAGCACCGTCGGCATCCTCAACCGTGACCGCGCCGACGTGAAGACTGCGGGCGTCCGCGGAACCCCGACCTTTTTCGTCAACGGCAGGCGCCTCGACCCGTTCGGGGAGGCCGAACTCCGCGCCCTGGTCGCCGAGGAGGTAGCGGCGTCCGGATCGTGAACTTGGGTTGGGCGCCTTGTTGCGGCCATGCATAGGCCTGGAATTGGAGGGGCGGAATGACGCCGGGAGGCTTGGCGAAGAGCATGGCAATGGCTGCGGTTATTGCAGCGACTGCGTTCGCCCTGCTCAGCGCGACCGGAAGGAAGCCGGCACTTTACAGCGTGGCTGCAGCCGAACTCTCCCATCCGACAGCGTCCGCGGCACCGCAGGGGCGAATGCTGGTAGCGGCAGAAACCGAGGCGTCCCCGGCATCATCTGATGGGGAGCCTTCGCTCTCGGAAGCCTCGGTCGGCGCGGGTTCATTGTCCGAGGACGAAACGCCGACTTTGGCCGTGTTGCGCGAGATCGGTCCCGGGGGAACGCTCGCGGCAGTTCTCGCCGAAGCCGGAATGGCAGCGCCGGCCCGCGCAGAGGTGGCTCTTGCGCTCGGCGCGGAGTACGACCCTCGGCGGCTTCGTCCCGGTCATCAGGTGATCGTGGAGGTGACTCCTGGCGGAGCGCCTCGGCGCGTCACACTCAAGGTCGAGGACGGCCTGCAGGTCGAGGCGATTTTCGGCGACACGTCGACCACGCGTGTGGTCTCGCCCGAGCCGGAGATCGTGACGCTGGCGGGGGAAGCCCGCGTCGAGAGCTCGATCTTCGCCGCGCTCGAGGCCGAGGGCATTCCTGCGCGCTTCGCCATCGATCTGGCGCAGATGCTGGGAGGAACCGTGGACCTCCGGCGCGATCTGCAGGGAGGCGAGAGGTTGCGGCTGCTCTGGCGCGAAGCGCGAGCGGGCGGGGAACCGATCCGGCAACCCAAGGTTGCCTTCGCCGCTCTGGAATCCGGCGACGGGCTCTACGAGGTGGTCTGGCCAGCCGACGACTCCGACCGCGCCACGATCTATCGGGACGGGCAGGTGCTTCGGATTTTTGCGCAACCGGTGGACGGCGCGCGGCTCAGTTCCGTCTTCGGCCGCAGACGGCATCCGGTCTACGGCACCGTGCGGATGCACACCGGCGTCGATTTCGCCGCCGCGAGGGGGACGCCGGTGCGGGCGACAGCCCGGGGACGGATTGCGTTCATCGGCTGGCGCAGCGGTTATGGTCGGGTCGTCGAGATCGCTCACGACGCCGAGACCACGACCCGGTACGCTCACTTGAGCGCCGTACCCGGCGACCTTGCGGAAGGCGGACGCGTCGCGGCCGGGGATACCGTCGGCCTGATCGGCGCGACCGGCACCGCTACCGGCCCGAACCTGCACTACGAGGTTCTGGTCGATGGCCGGCCAACCGACCCGCTCTCGGACGATCCACTTGCCCGAGTGACACAACCCGCAGAACAAGACGGTGCCGCGCTGGCGCGTCTGCGAGGTGCGCGTGCGCTGCTCGAGGAGCGCCTCGCGGTCGAGCTGCCCGCCTACGCATCGTCCGACAGACTCTGACGCACGGTTCGGCGGGTGGGACTGGTCACCGCCGGATTGTGCGCTTCGTCTGGCGCTGCCGCTAATGCCCGTGAGCGACGGCACCCCGCGCCATTCTGTCGCCGACAGTCGCGCCTCCTGATGGAGGCGCGACGTCTCGCGCCTTTGCATTGAGAAGTCGGAGTGCGTTAGCGACGACGACCAGGGATACGCCCACATCCGCCGCGATGGCGCCCCACATCGAGGCCATGCCGAAGGCGGTCAAGCCGACGAAAAGCGCCTTCGTCGCCAGCGAGATCCCGATGTTCTGGCGGATGATGCCCATCGTGCGGCGCGAGTGGCCGATGAGCCAGGGCACCTTGCCGATGTCGTCGGTCATGAGTGCGATATCCGCCGTCTCGATCGCCGCATCCGAGCCGACCGCCCCCATGGCGATGCCGTAATGAGCCCGTGCCATGGCAGGCGCGTCGTTCACGCCGTCCCCGATCATCGCCACGACGGCGTGGCTCGCCACCAGCTCCTCGATGGCGGTCACCTTGTCCTCCGGCAGCAGCTCTGCCCTGACCTCGTCGATCCCGACTTCGGCCGCCACCGCCCGTGCCGTGAGCTCGTTGTCGCCGGTCAGCATGACGACGGTCTTCACGCCCATCGCGTGGAGCCGGGCGACGACGTCCTTGGCATCGGGCCTGATCCGATCGCGCAATTCCAGGATACCGATCACGCCGTTCTCGTCGCCCACGGCAACCAGCGTGGTGCCCGCACCTTCGATCCGGTCCCGGAGCAAGCCGGGTATCGACGCTCCGAATCCCTTTTCGGCCGCGAAGCGGTCGGAGCCGAGCCAGATCGCCCGGCTGCCTACCCGTCCCTCCAGACCACGGCCCGGCACCGTTCGGACGTCCTCGGCAGGGGCGACGGGCACGCCGTCGCCCTCGGCCTGTTCGAGAATGGCGCGGGCGAGAGGATGCGACGACCGCGCCTCCAGGGAGGCCGCGAGCGCCATCAGCTCCAGATCGGTGCGCCCAGCGAGCGGGTGGACCGCCGCCACCTCGGGCTCGCCCATCGTGATGGTCCCGGTCTTGTCCATTGCGATCGCCGTCGTGCGCCCCGGCGCCTCGACATAGGCCCCGCCTTTGATCAGCACGCCGGACCGTGCCGACGCGGCGAGCGCCGCGACGATCGAAACCGGCGTCGAGATGACCAGGGCACAGGGGCAGGCGATGACGAGCAGAACCAGAGCGTTGTAGAACCAGAAGCTCCAGGCACCGCCGAGCAGCAGCGGCGGCAGCGCCGCGATCGCGATGGCCAGCGCCATCACGGCGGGCGTGTATATGCGGGCGAACTTGGCGACCCACTGCTCGACCTCGGCGCGGCGGGAATGAGCGTCGCCGACCATGCGGATGATCTTGGATAGGACCGTGTCCGACGCCACCTTGGTGGCGCGGATCGTCAGCGTGCCCTCGCCGTTGATCGTGCCGGCGTAAACGGCGCCGCCCGGTTCCTTGAGTACAAGTGCGCTCTCGCCGGTGATCGGGGCTTGATTGACGGCGCCCGTCCCCTCCGTCACCTCGCCATCGAGCGGAATGCGGTCGCCGGCGCGCACGATGAAGCGCTCACCCACCGCGACCTGTTCGGCGGGCACCGTCGCCTCGCTGCCGTCCGCCCGGATCACCCGCGCCGTAGGCGGTGCAAGATCGAGCAGCGCGGAGACCGCATTGCGTGCGCGCCCGACGCTCCAGCTCTCGAGATAGAGCGACAATGAGAAGAAGAAGGCGACCGTGGCGGCCTCGAAGAACTCGCCGAGGCCGATCGCGCCTGCGACGGCGACGACCATCAACAGGTTCATGTCGGGTGAGAAGCGCCGCGCCGAGGACCATGCCTTTGGCGCGACCAGCCACACGCCGAACAGGATCGCGAGTGCGAAAAGCCCCACTTCCGGCAAAGGCATCGTCACCTGGCCGTGCCCGGCAAAGAGACCGAGGGCGCCGCGCGTGCCTGCCTCGGAGATGTGCCACAGGAAGCCCGCTGCCCAGAACCCGCCGCTGAGGCCGGTGTAGCGCCTCTGGCGTTCGAGATGAGCCGCCTGGTCAACCGCGGCCGTCTCGGCATTCCAGGGGCTCGCGCTCATTCCGGTGCCGCCGACGAGCCTGGCGATCTTCTCGTCAGAGATCGGCCGGGCGCTGTCGAGGACCGTCATCCGGCCATTAAGCACGTCGAATGCCAAATGCTCCGGCCCCCCGAGCTCGGGTCCGACAACCTTGTTGAGGACTGCCACCTCCTCGGCGCAGTCGAGCCCAGTGACCCTGAAGCTGCGACCCGTTGCCGGCGGCCGGTTGATCGAAGAGGCGCCACCGCTGGCTGACCCCGCGCCGCAGCAAGCAGCTCCGCCGTGACTGTGTGAGCCGTCGTGGGCGTGGTCGTGACCGTGGTGTTGATGACGGCTGGCGGTACCGGACGACATTGCTGACCTCGGATTCGCTATGGAAGGCACACACTGACACCTACAGGGACTAGAGCTTCAAGGGCGGAAAGCGACTGCCGGCCGACCCCCTTTCTGCACGCCAATCCGAGGTACACGGTGATCGTGGCGCTGACGGCGGCTACGTCCTTGAGGACCCCGTCGGCGATCGAGGCGGCCAGGCTTGATCGAGCCCGCTCCAGCCTGGGCGCAAGGTCGCGACCAGCGACTTCTTGCGCACTATGGTCTGGAAGGATCCGCTGATTTCCCGCGCCCCTACCGGTATCGGCACACTGGCTTCGATCACCACGACGTGGCGGTCTCGGACCTGGAGAGGTTGTCACTTCCGATGGTCATGAGCCGCGCGATCGTGCGAGCTGACGGTGCGCGCTGAGGGCACCAGCGCCGAGCTGTACCGACCGTCGGCGGCGCGCCGCCCACTCCGTGACCACCCGAAGGCAGCCGCGGGACACCTTGGCTCTTGAGGCACCGCCATCGCTCCGTGCCGTAGCGTTGTCCGGCGACCCACCGAGCGTCGAGCCATGGCAGGTGCAACTGTACTCCAGGTCGCAAACGATGGTCCCATAGCGCTAGTTGCGCCGCCACGCCAGTCGTCGATGCCGATCACCGTGGGCGGGAACAAGTGCGGAGTGCTGCGCCGTCGCACGACCCGAAAACGGTATCCTTTGCTCACCGGCAACATCAGCCGCTGCGCGAGGCTCGCCGTTGGGCGTCCACCCAGCGCGAGAGCCAGATTACGGACGTTATGGCCGAGCCGAGCCGCTCGACGAGCCCAGGGCATCAGCACGCCCGGATCAAACCGCTCGGCAAATATTCGCCGCCCACACTGCATCGCATCGCAGTTGAACGAGCGCACGAGCATCACGAATCGAACTGCCTGGCGCTCATTGGAAGGTCCGCGACAAGCCCCCTCAGTCACCAATACTGGCAATCAACTCGCCCGCACACTTCTCAGCAGCATTGTAGTCGGGATACGTCATTCCTGGAAGAGTCGCCCAGCCACCGTCCACAACCAGAATCTTGCGCTCCCAAGGCGCCGCGTCCCGGAGCCGAAGATAACTGTCGACAAGGTCTTGTTGCTCCAGAAAGCGCGCGACGCAAGTCGTCGCGACGAGTTCGGCACGTGCCTCTGCAACAGCCATTCGAACCGCCTCCTCAATCATGCCGGCGGTCCTCCACCCCCCGGCCGAGAACCCGACAAGTGCGACCAGTGCCCCGCATCCGACGGTCGATATAAGCCACAGCGATATGGACGGCCGGAATGCCCGCCAGCCATCGGTCAGATCCTTCCACATGGCTTCAACCGGATCCGCTACGTCTGCTTGGGCCGAAGCCTACATTCCTGGCGTCCCGAGACTGCCAGTTACAGGCTAAACGGGCAATGCGGGCGACGGCGTTCTCGGCCGCGGTCCGTGTGATGCGGACCCGCAGCACGCCGTTGGCGTTGATGCTGCTTGCATAGACGCCCTCGCCCGCCTGTTCCGCCACCGACTCCCCGGTAACCGGCGCCTCGTCGAGGTCCGAGATTCCGTCCATGACACACCGTCCGAAGCTACCCTGTCCCCTGGGCGGACGACCAACACGTCGCCGGCCGCCGGCTCCTAGACCGCCACCTCGCGCACCGCTCCGTTGCGCTCCAGCCGCCAGACCCACTCGGCATGGGCCGGACCTCAGCCCCGCCGCCACGGCACGCAGCGCGCCGGTGTCGGCGACCAACTGGCCCTTGCGGGTCCGCCACCAGGGCTGACCGACGAGCACGGCACGGGCCGCCCGGGTCGCGCGGCCGGCCTCCGGATCAAGCGGCAGCGGCGTACAGCCGAGCGCGCGGATCCGGCCCTCGATCTCTCCCTGTGTGATGCGGTCGCCGTCGAACGCCAGGGACAGGCTGGCCAGCGCCAACCTGACGCTGATGTCGCCGGCCCCAGGCAACCGCCTCAAGCCGTTCTCGATCTTCAGCGCGCAGCCGCCGCAGTCCATGCGCTCGACGCGGTGCCGGAGTTCGCGGGTTTCTTCTAAGGTCATCATCTCATCTCGAACCGACGAACTGGTCACAGTTATGGCGCTTGCACTGTGTACACGGTCAAGTCCGGCCTGATGCTGGAGATCTATATCAATCGTCGCTGGAGCGAGATCACTGCGAGGGCGCATCGGACCCGCAACAAGCGATAACCACCCATCAGAATCCGCGCGGACCGGCGACGACCTGGACTCGCGCGCCGTCACGCAACTGCTGATGCCCAGCGGTTACCACGACGGCGCCAAGGTCGAGACCGTACTGCACCTCGATGTGGCCCGGCAGCCGGCGGCCGATCGCCACTTCGGTCCGCACAGCCTTGCCGTCCTGCAGGCGATACACGAATAGGTCGGGGCCGTCGCGGAATAGCGCCGCCTCCGGTACCAGGATCGCCTGCGGTCGCTTGTCGACCACAATGCGGATGCGCGCGAACATGCCCGCCGACAGCCGACCATCGGGGTTCCGCACCCGCGCCCGCAACCGCACGGCGCGGCCATTGACGTCGACGATCGGGTCGACCGCCACGATCTCGCCCTCGATCGCCTCGCCAGGCCGGGCGTCGACGGTCACGTGCACCCGCAAGCCCAGCCGGAGATGCGGCAGGTAGACCTCGGAGACCCGGAAGTCAACCTTCAGCGGGTCGACCATGGCCAGCTCGACGATGCGGTCGCCGGGACTGACATAGGCGCCGACGCTGACCGCCCGGAAGCCGACGACCCCGGCGAAGGGTGCGATGACGACCGCCTTAGACAGCCGGGCCTCGGCGAGCACGAGATTGGCGCGGGCCGCGTAGAACGCGGCGTTGGCCTCATCGTGGGCTCTGAGCGTTCCTACGCCCTGATCCGCGAGCGTGCGGGCACGGTCATGATTGGTGGTTGCGAGCGCCAAGTCCGAACGGGCCCTGGCCAGCTCAGCCCTGAGGATATCCGCGTCGAGCTCGATCAGCACGGCATCCGCCACGACGCGATCGGCCTCCTTGAAATGTATTTTAGCCAGCCGGCCAGGGATCTCGGTCGTTATCTCGACAGACTCATGCGCGACCAGGGTGCCGAGGGCGTGAATTTCCTCGACTGCCTTCTCCTGGGTCGCAACCGCAGTTTCCACCGGCACCCCGGCAAGTGCTGGAGTGACCCTCGCCTCGACGTCCCGAACCGGCCGGTCAGAACGGTTCGGCAGGAACACGCTGCCGCAGAGCGCTGCCGCAATCACCAGACCAGCAGCAATGGACAACATTCGCTTCGCCATCAAAGGGCTGTTCCCGGCGTCGATGTGAACGGACTGGCGGAGTTCAGCAGGTGTTCCCCGGTGCCTGTCCGGCATATCGTATACAAGGCGAACGCAAAGACCTTGACGATAAGACGCTGTCAACGCTCGCCGCCGATGTGACTGATCGCTGCCGGTTCGACTACATGGCCGCCCATGACGCGAAGATCACCGCCCTGAATACCCTCTACGGCGACCGCATACGCTACCACGACAGCGCGGTTCCGCGGGTCATGTTCAGCGATCCGCATGTCGCCGGCGTCGAATCGTTCGGGGTGGCCGCCAGGCCGCCCGGGGTACCCCGTCAAGACGTCTATCCTGTCGCTTGATCCGCTTCCCCGGGCGCTGGTGACCCGGGATGCCCATGGTCTCATCAAGCTGCTCGCCCAGGGCTTCAAGCGCGCTCGCCGGTCGCTGCCGTCTTCGGCTTTGTCGCCTTAGGCACATGGATCATGGTCCGCCAGCGGGAGCTTCGCGACGCGTCGAATGATCCTATTGCAGCGGAATGAGGCCGGTCGGTATTCATTGCAGCCTGAGTCGTTTTCCGGGTGCGAGTTAAAGCGGTGCCGACAACGTTTGGCAGGCTGGTAGTGTTGCAGATGAGCGCTCTGCATTTTGTATGGTTGATTGCGTTGATTTCAACGTTGGGCGCCTTATCTCGGCTCCAGGGCCAATTCGTGCCGGTGCTTGAGCGGCTGCTGGAAACGCAGGCACGATGGGTGCCTCATGGGCATCCGCCCGTTAGCGCCTGGACTGTCCTTGAGGACACCGGCCTGGACATCGAGCGAGCCCGCAAGGACCGGAGGTTGTCGGGAATCGTTGCAATGCTCAACCGTCATGCCGAATATATGCAGACCACGGAAACTCGCGCTACGCCAACGTCCTTCGTGAACGGCAAGCCGTTGCGACAGTTTGGAGCCCAGGAGTTGCTCGATGTGGTCGCCGCCGAGGTGAACGTTCGATGAGCAGCGTTCGATTTTTTCTTTGGGCGATCGCGGCAACCGCCACCTTGGTCTTCGCCGGCGTCGCCGGTTGGCGGTGGTGGGAGAGCAGAACGCCGGCGACGGCGCAGCAGGTAGCACGCGACGCGATCACGGGCGATTTCTCGCTGACCGATCATACCGGCAAGCGGGTCACGGACGAGGATTTCCGAGGCCGGTGGATATTGGCGTTCTTCGGCTTCACGCACTGCCCCGACGTCTGCCCGACCGCCCTCAACCAAGTAGCGCTTGTCATGAATGAACTCGGCGCGAGCGCCGAGCGCATTCAACCGCTCTTCTTCACCGTCGACCCAGAGCGCGACACGCCGAAGGTGATGGCGGAGTACGTCTCCATATTTCACCCGAGAATCACTGGTCTGACGGGGACGCTGGAGGAGGCTCGCCAAGCGGCGCGAAGCTACAGGATCTACTTCTCTAAGGTCGAGCAGGACGGCGCGCCCGATGGCTATACGATGGATCATTCGGGCTACCTTTATCTGATGAATCCGAGAGGTCAGTTCGAGCTCGTCTTTTCGCACGAGAGCAAAGTGGTGGACATCGTCGCCAAGCTTCGCAGGCTGATCGAAGGGGAAGCCGGATGACTCGCTATTTGCTGGCTCTGGTTGCCGTACTCAATGGCGCGATGCTACCGGCGGCGCCGCTGTCGGCCGATCAGGTTCGCGTGGGCGAAATCGCCATAGAGAAGCCCTGGGCGCGTGCGTCGATCGGCACGTCGCGTCCGGCGGTCGCATATTTCACGGTCAGGAACCTGGGCAGCGAACCAGATCGCCTCATGAGCGTAACGAGCCCGGCGTCCGGGATGGCGGAAATTCACGCAACGACCCAAGAGAACGGCGTCATGCGTATGCGCCCGGCCGGGCCTCAGGACTTGCCGCCGGGGGGCCGTCTGATCCTGGAGCCGGGCGGGCTTCACCTGATGTTGATGCAGCTGAGCGAACCGCTCGTCAAAGGACGCACGGTCGCCTTGGAACTAAAGTTCGAACTTGCCGGGACTGTTACGGTCGACACGCCGATCGTCGGTCCTGGTGAAACGCGCTCATCGCACTAGATTTCGCCATCGTGCACATCACTCCGACCGGTCGCCATGAGCCTGCGCGAGGTCGCCGCGGGCGTCGCCGACGATCCGCCAGGCCGAGTGCAGGAACAGGCCGGCGATGACCACCGCCACGGCGAGGTCCGGCCATGGGGTGGCGGTCCACCAGACCAGCCCGGCCGCCGCCACCACGGCGAGGTTGCCGATGGCATCGTTGCGGCTGAACAGCCAGACTGCCCTGACGTTGGCGTCGCCCGCCCGGTGCGGGACGAGCACCAGCGCCGCTGCCACGTTGACCGCCAGCGCGACGGCGCCGAACAGCCCCATGAGCTCGGCAGCCGGCTCGTTCAGCACCAGCACCCGGTATGCCGTGTTGACCAGCACGCCGCAGCCGAGGGCCCCGAGGAACAGTCCTTGCAACAGCGCCGACCGCGCCCGCCAAGCCAGGCTCCAGCCGATGGCGAGCAGGCCCAGGAAGGTGATCAGGCCGTCGCCGACGAAGTCCAGCGCGTCGGCCTTGAGCGCCTGCGAGCCGGCGATGAAGCCGCCGGCCATCTCGACCACGCCGTAGCCCACGTTCAGCACGACGACGGTCCACAGGGCGCGCCGGTAGCCGGGTGCGAGATGGGCAGGATCGCCCGGAACCGCGCCGTCGCCGCCCGGCTCCGGCGCGTCCAGCCGGTCGAGCCGATAGCCGAGGTCGGTCACCGCCCGTTCCACCGCCGCCGTGCTGGAGGCATCTTTGGCGGTCAGCGACATCAGCTGCGAGGCGATCGAGACCCTCACCTCTTCGACGCCGGTGACGCCGCGGGCGGCACCTTCGATCTTCATGGCGCACGAGGCGCAGTCCATGCCATGCACGCGGTAGCGGGCGATCTCAGGGACGTCGTGGTGTGGTTGCGTCATCTCGGTTCTCCTAAGGCGACCCGAGTGCCAGGACGGGGAGCCAGGTCGCGAGCAGCGGGAACAGCAGGACCAGCGCCATGCCGGCTATCTGCAGGGCGACGAACGGCACGACGCCCCTGTAGACCTGCTCGAGGCGAACCTCGGGCGGTGCCGCCCCCTTCAGGAAGAACAGCGCGAAGCCGAATGGTGGTGTGAGGAACGACGCCTGCAGGTTGAGCGCCACCAGCACGGCGATCCACAGCATCGAGAGACCGGGCACCCCGATGTAGTCGGAGAAGTCGAGTGCCTCCAGCGCCGGCGAGACGATCGGCAGGACGATGACCGTGATCTCGATCCAGTCGATGAAGAAGCCCATGACGAAGATCAAGCCGAGGATGAACAGCAGGGTGCCCCAGCGTCCGAGCCCGAGGCCGTGGATCGCTTCGGTCACCACGCTGCTGCCGTCGAGGTAGATGAAGACGAAGGAGAACACCGTCGCCGCCATGACGATCAGGAACACCATCGCCGTCATCAGCGCCGTCGCCTCGACGATCTCGCGGAACAGCCGGAACGACAGGCTGCGGTTCAGGATCATGAGCAGAATCGCGCCGGCTGCCCCGACGGAGCTCGATTGGGTGGGCGTTGCCAGCCCCGCGACGATCGAGCCGAGCACGAGGAAGACCAGCAGCAGCGGCAGGGCCAGGCTGCGAACCACGTAGATCGCGAAGCGAAGCGCCGGGATCGGTTCGGTCTCCGTCACGCGTGGGGCGGCGCTCGGGTCGATGGCCGTCCGCGCCAGCAGGTAGACCACGTACAGGACGGCGAGGACGAGGCCCGGCACCACGGTCGCCAGGAACATGTACCCGAGCTGCACATCCATGTGGTCGGCGAGGAAGAACAGCATGAGCCCGGGCGGAAAGATCAGGCCGAGCGTGCCCGCCGCCGCGACCGAGCCCGTTGCCAGGGGCACGCGGTAGCCCTGCGCCAGCATGCTCGGCAGGGCGATCAGCGCGAGCGTAGCGACTGAGGCGCCGATCAGTCCGGCCGACGGGGCGAGGATGACGCCGATGACGACAACGGCGATTGCGAGGCTGCCCGGCAGGCGGCGCAGCATCAGGGACAGGCAGGTCAGCAGCTCGCGGGCGATGCCGCTGCGCTCCAGCGCGATGCCCATGAACAGCAGCATCGGCACCGCCGGATAGATCAGGTTCTCGCCGAGGTTGGCGTACATCCTGAGCGGCAGGTTGAAGAGCGCGACCACGGGGAAGAGGTCGAGGGCGTTGCCGAGCAGGGCGAACGCGAAGCCGACGGCGGCCAGGGTCAGGGCGACCGGGAAGCCGGCGAACAGGAACACCGCAAGCACCGCCGCCATCAGCAGCGGCAGGGCGTCGATCAGGCTGTCCAGCACGATCACGCCTCCTCGCCGCGCGGCGCCGGCCGAGGCTCACGCCCGAGCAGGTAGAGCACGTTGCGGGCGAAGACGCTGGTGCCGGCGAGCAGCAGCAGAAAGGTGCCGAGCGGCAGCGTGCTCTTGATGATCCACCGCATCGGCAGCCCCAGCGCTGCGCGCGACCGCTCGCCACTGGCATAGGCCAACCATGCCAGATGCGATCCATAGACCATTACGACGAGACAGAACGGCACGAGCGCGACCAGGTAGCCGACCGCCTCGATCGTCGCCTTCGTCCGGTCGGAGCAACGGTCCCGGAGCACATCGATGCGGACATGCGCGTCGCGGAGGTAGGCATAGCCGATCGACGCCATCACCAGCCCGAGGAACAGGTGCCACTCCAGCTCCTGCAGCCGGGTCGAGCCGGTGTTGTAGAACTGCCGGCCGACGATGTCGTAGACGCTGACCGCGATCAGCAACGGCAGCATGACGAGTGCCGGGACGATGCAGGCCCAGGCGACTGCCGCCTCGACGGTCCCCAGGAGACCGCGCGAACGCAAGACGGTCATTTCATCCCCCTGCCGATCTTGTTGGTCTTTTCGGCCGATCGGCCTCAGGGTATAGTCTCGTTACTTGAACAACTGTTCAATAGTATAAATGCCGAAGCTTTCCTGGAGTCCCGAAGCCCTCGCGCGGGTCAGCTCGCTCAATCGCAAAGAGGTTGGCCTGTTGGCCGAGATCTTCCGGCTGCTCGGCGATACGAGCCGGCTGCGCATCGCGCTGCTGTGCGCCGCCGGCCCGCATGCGGTGACCGACCTCGCGGAGAAGCTCGACATGAGCGTAAGCTTGGTTAGCCACCACTTGCGCCTGTTGCGCGCGTCCAGACTCGTTCGCTCCGAGCGCCAGGGCCGTCAGGTCATTTACTCGGCAGCCGATGATCACATCCGCTGCGTCCTCATCGACATGGCGGATCATATGTCCGAGTGGTCGACGGACGAGGAATAGCCGAAGGCTCGCGAGGCGAAGGTGGTGCTGGGCGGCCGGTTTAGCGAGGCATGTGGCGATGGAAACGGGTGCGTCCGGCAAATCGGAAGGCGACGCTGAGTCACGATCACGTTCTGGATGACCATGGCGAGAAAGTACTCGCCCTGTTGCTGCTTCTCCTCTAGATGGCATACGCCAGTTCTGCACTTCCGATTTAGCGTCGTCGAGTTCATCACCTTCGAATGCAATCGGCGGGCTGTCCTGGACGGAGTCGCGCGGAGACGGTACCTGCTAGCCCCTCCACCTGCATCCGTGGTGCAGCGCCCCACGGGCGCGTCCATCCGGATGCTCGTCCGGCAACCGGTCGGCAGCACGCGCCGGTAAGCTTGGTGCGGCCAAATCACAGAGGCAGGAATCATGGGCGGCGTCGGGATGCAGCCCTCGCTCTCGGGATGTCTGCCAGGCAAATGGGGCAGGCGCGCCAGACTATGGATGCGCGAGACGGGACCGGCTCCAGCACGCCGAGCGCCAGCAGATGCCGCAAGGTCTGCGGCGTGTTGTATCCGAGACCTGTCGGCGATTTTCCGAGCGGCTTCAGGCGGGACGATCGAGCGGCAGCGCTCGCTGGTGACCAAGCCTCGCGCCTGCAGCCGCCGCCGGTTCATCGCCGTCACGGTCGCTCGGCACACGCCCATGCGCCGGGCAGCTCGGGGGGCGAGCTCGAGGCAATCCTTAATTCGCTCGGTCCCGTGCACCTTGCGCACGCCGCGTCAAGGCGTGGCCGCGATCCGCCCGATCCAGTCCTCCAGCACCTTCAGCGTCGTCGGGCTGACGTGGTGCTCGATTCCCTCGGCGTCGTGGAACGCCGCCGCCTCCGGCACCCCGAGCGCCAGCAGGAAGCGCAGCACCACGGCGTGCCGCGCGCGCGAGCGGTCTGCCATGGCGCGGCCGGCGTCGGTGAGGAAGATCGCGCGGTAGGGCTCGCTGGTGGCGAGGCCGCGGGCCTGAAGGCGCCGCACCATCGACGTCACCGTGGCCTGCCGGACCCCCATGCGCTGGGCGATGTCGACGGCGCGCGCCTCGCCGGTGGCGTCGATCAGGTCGGCGATCAGCTCGACATAGTCCTCCAGCAGCTCGGTCTCGTGCGCCTTGCGTACGCCGGTGTGCTGTCGGGCGTGCTGCTCGGCGTCGATCAGCCGCCCGGGATCGCAGGGCCGGCTGACATGCGCGAGCGCGCGGTGCTTGGGGTCCGCCGTCATCCTTTCGGGCTTACCGCACCGGACGGCCGTTGACAAGTTGGAGGGGTGCCTTCAGTTGTTAGTCTCGACTAAACTTGCACGACCAGGGAGGGTCGACGCCCTATGAGCCTGATCGGCATCAGCCGCCGGTTCCTGCTGCGGTCCGGGCTGCTCGGAGGCGGGCTCGCCGGATCGCTCGCCGCGGCGCGGGCGGCGACGCCGCACGCCGGGCACGGCAACATGACCACGGTCGGCACCGTCGACCACGCCGCCAACGGCTTCGACCCGCATGAGGTGCTGACCGACTGGGACACCGGGGTGCGCTCGACCGACGCCCAGGGCCGCGCGGTCCGCACGTTCGAGGTGACCGCCGAGGACAAGGAAATCGAGATCGCGCCCGGCATCAGGTTCCCGGCCTGGACCTACAACGGCCGGGTTCCGGGGCCGACGCTCAGGGTCACCGAGGGCGATCTTGTTCGGATCGTGTTCCGCAATGCGGGGTCGATGCCGCACACGATGCATTTCCACGGCATCCACGGCGCCAGCATGGATGGCGTCCCTGGCGCTGGTGAAATCGGTCCTGGCGGAGAGTTCGTCTACGAGTTCACCGCCCGGCCGTTCGGCTGCCACCTCTACCACTGCCATTCGGTGCCGCTGAAGCGGCACATCCACAAGGGCATGTACGGCGCCTTCATCGTCGATCCCGACCCGCAGCGCCACCCGGAGGCCGAGGCGGCGGCGCGGTCGCGGCTGCTGGGCACGCCGGAGAACGCGCGCTGGCAGGAGTTCCTGATGGTGATGAACGCGTTCGACACCAATTTCGACGACGAGAACGAGGTCTACGCGGTCAACTCGATCGCCCATGCCTACATGCACCGGCCGATCGTGGTCGAGCGCGACCGCCCGATCCGGGTCTACCTGATCAACGTGACCGAGTTCGACCCGATCAACTCCTTCCACCTGCACGCCAACTTCTTCAACTATTACGATCACGGAACGACCCTGCAGCCGACGCTGCGGACCGTCGACACCATCATGCAGTGCCAGGCGCAACGCGGCATCCTGGAGTTCTCCTTCGCCGGCTTCGAGCCCGGCCGCTACATGTTCCACGCTCACCAGAGCGAGTTCGTCGAGCTCGGCTGGATGAGCTTCTTCGAGGTGCGGGCATGACCACCCCGCCCCTCGCATGGCGCCTCGCCTGGGCGCTCGGGCCGGTCGCCCTGATCGTGGCGGTCGCCTGGGGCTTCCTGGCCCTCGACCCGCTGGCGGCGTTCCGCAACGGCGCGCCGCCGGCCGAGGAGCTGACGGTCGAGCGCGCGACCCTCGACGACGCCGGCATCCACCTGACGGTGCGGGCCGGCGGCGCCGAGGCGATGACCATCGCCCAGGTCCAGGTCGACGCCGCCTACTGGCGCTTCGAGCAGCACCCGCCAGGGCCGATCGCGCGCCTGCAGTCGGTGCGGATCGACATCCCCTACCCCTGGGTGCTCGGCGAGGCCCATACCCTGGTGCTGCTGACCGGCACCGGCACGGCCTTCGAGCACGTCATCGAGGTGGCGGTGCCGACCCCGGTGCCGGACGCCGGCCTGCTGCGCACCTACGCCCTGGTCGGGCTGTTCGTCGGCGTGGTGCCGGTGGCGCTCGGCATGCTGTTCTATCCGGCGCTGCGGGCCGCCGGCCCCGGAACGACGGTGTTCGTGCTCGCCCTGACGCTCGGCCTGCTGGCCTTCCTGGCGGTCGACACCCTGGCGGAAGCGATCGAGATCGCCGGCGAGGCGTCGGGCCCGCTGGCGGTGCCGGAGCTGGTGTGGCTGGTGGCACTGGCGGCCTGTGCAGCGCTGTTCGCAGCAGGCAGGCGCGGCGGCGGGGCGCCGACGCCGCTGGCATTGGCGGGTGCCATCGCGCTCGGCATCGGCCTGCACAACCTCGGCGAGGGCTTGGCGATCGGCAGCGCCTTCGCCTCCGGTGCCGCCGCCCTCGGCTCGTTCCTGGTGATCGGCTTCACCCTGCACAACATCACCGAGGGTGTCGGCATCGTCGCCCCGTTGACCGCCAGCCGCCCACGGCCGGCGGCGCTCGCCGGCCTTGCCGCCCTGGCCGGACTGCCCGCCGTGGCCGGGCTGTGGGCCGGCGCCTTCGCGTTCGCCCCGCACTGGGCGGCACTGGCCCTGGCGGTCGGTGCCGGCGCCATCCTGCAGGTGATCGTCGAGGTCGCCCTACTGATCCGCCGCCGCCTCGTCGACGCCGCGGTCGGTCCGGTGCCGGCGCTCGCCGGTGGAGTGGCGGGGGTGGCGCTGATGTACCTGACGGCGCTGGTGGTGCCGGCTTAACCCGCCCAAAGCCCGCAACGCCGGGAGCGAAGATTCAGAGAGCCTGCGTTGCTGAGGACTAACGGGGCTAGGAGCCTGTCTGAGTAACCGTGGCGGTCGCGATGGACGGAACGTTGGCGTGATACCGGTGAGTGCTTGAGGTGACTCCGAGGATTGAACTATGGCCTCGATCTCGGCTGACCGGTCTATCCCTCGACCAAGAACACCATCCTCAAGGCCTATGACGGCAGCCTCAAGGACCTGTTCCAGCAGGTGTTCGACGAGGAGTTCGCCGACCGGTCCGAGGCCAAGGGCATCGTCTACGAACACCGGCTGATCGACGACATGGTCGCCTCGGCGCTGAAGTGGTCGGGTGCCTTCGTGTGGGCCTGCAAGAACTACGACGGCGACGTGCAGTCCGACACCGTCGCCCAGGGTTTCGGCTCGCTCGGCCTGATGACCTCGGTGCTGATGACGCCCGACGGCAAGACCGTCGAGGCCGAGGCGGCGCACGGCGCCGTCACCCGCCGTTTCCGCCAGCACCAGCAGGGCCGCGACACCTCGGCCAACCCGATCGCGTCGATCTTCGCCTGGACCCACGGCCTCGAATACCGTGCCAAGTTCGACGGCACCCCCGGAGGTCGCGCGGTTCGCGCAGACCCTGGAGAAGGTCTGCGTCGACACCGTCCAGGACGGCTTCATGACCAAGGATCTGGCGCTGCTGATCAGCCCGGATCAGCCGTGGCTGACAACGCAGCACTTTCTTGGCAAACTGGATGAGAACCTCCAGAAGGCCATGGGCTGACCAAGAGGCGGGGAATGCGGCAAACGGGGGGCGGCGCGGCGATCATTGCGGCGCTGATGCTGGTAGCGGCTCAGGCCGACGCGAAATGCGTGCCCAGCAAGTACACCGACAGCTGGCTCGCCGAGCAGGAGCAGCTGGGCGGCGACACCATGCAGCGCCATGTCGGCCGCAGCCCGAGCGTGCTGGCCGCGTATCTGGCCGAGGACCCGCAGAGCCGTTCGATCGGCTCCTTCCCCGACCCGCGCACCGCCGGCGCCGTCATCGGAGCCGCCCTGCGCCCGGACGAGCACAGCTACGACAGCTGGGCACGCCGCGCCCAGGCCGGCGAGCGTGCCGAGGTCCGCATGGCGTTCGAGCAGCCGATCGGCGTGCTGGTCGAGCGCGGCAGCGCCTCCGCCGTGCCGGCGCACGGCATCCGCGTCATCCTCGAGGCGACGGGCCAGGGCACCTGCCGCCTGGTGACGGCCTTCCCAACCAGGTGATGGTCGCCGAGGGACCGCCGGCCGGCCGGGCCTGACGGTGCCGGCCGATCCGCTCGTGCTGCTGGTGGTCGTGGCCGGCGCCGTCGCCAGCGGCTTGGCCGGCTTCGCCTTCGCCGCCGCGACGCTCGGCCTCTATGTGCATTTCCTTGCGCCCGGCGTGGTGTCACCGCTGGTGGTGGCGGCGTCGCTGGCCGTCCAGATGATCGTACTGCCGATGATCTGGCGCCGGCCGCACCTCGCTCGCCGCTTGGCCGCTCCACTCGACCGGTGTCAAGTGGTCGAAGGCGGCCCCTGGGGGCGCGTCTCTCGCCGTAGTCCACAGAGGTGAACACCAGGCAACGGGGGCCGTGAACGTGACGCCGACGAGCACGCGACACGGCGCCCTTGTCGCGTTCCCGGCCCGCATTCGAAGTCGGCGACGTGCTCCGGCAGATACGTCGGTCGACCCCGAACAGTTGCGCCCGGGGACGGTGCCGCTGCATCAGCGAAGCGGCATTCCCTCTGCCATCGGACGGGTCTGCTCCAGAACGGGATCGAGCTCGCGCTGGACCTTGCGCAAAGCGATGGCGTTACCCTTATTTTCCCCGCCCTCCAATTCCACGGCACGCCGCAGGTACTCCGCCCCGCCCACTTTGTCCCCGTTCTGGGCGAGAAACGTTCCATAGGCGACCAGGATCCGGGGGAACGTCGGGGCCATCGAGACTGCTTCCTCGTACTTCCGACGGGCTTCCACGTGTTGCCCGAGGGCGATCAGCGACTCCGCCCAGGCGACGAGCGCCTCCGGATAGTCGGGCTCGATCTCCAGCGTTTTCCTATAGCGGCCGATCGCCTCCTCGTGGCGACCCTGGACCGCCAGAGTTTGGCCCCACCGCATCATCGGCCGCGGGAACGTCGGGTCGAGCGTCAGCGCCTGGCGGAACTTGACGATCGCCTGCTCGTAACGGCCTTCGTTGTGGAGCACGTGGCCCCAGAGAGCGTAGACCCAGGGGAGCTGCTGGCGATCCGCATGGACGAGGCAGAAATCTATCGCCGCCTTGGTCAGCGGATAGTCGCTCGCCGCCCCTTCCTTGCGGAAATGGTAGACGGCAACGAGGTAGGGATCGATCTCCTGCATCAGCCGGAGTGCCGCCGAATGGAAGAGTCCCTCGACGTCGTCGATCCTTCCATGCTCGTCGATCGAGAATTTCCTGTAGGCCGGCGACCTTCCCCTGATCGAGAGCATCAGATCGTTGCCGCCCTTTTCGATGATTTCGCCGGAGAAGGTGTAGGGCAGAAAGCCGAGTGCTACCTGGGTCGTGCGGATCGGCTTGCTGAGCCCGAACCAGTCGCTCAGCGCCTCGACCGAACGCCCTTGGGCGGTCAATTCGGCCGTCATCGTCCCCCGGTTGGTGGTCGCGGCATGTGCGATCTTCGCGACCTCCTCCGTAAGCAATCCGGTCGCGACTTCGTTGTTGAATCCCCTGTACTCAAGGTACAATGGGACCGAGATCTCCTCGATGATGATCGTCTCCGGATTCACGAAATACGACACGGCGAAAAACGCTCCGACAGCGAGCACAGGCAGCGTTAAGAATCCGTCGAACATCTGGCCTGTCCCCCTGGTTGGCGATGCCACAACTCCAGCCAGAGCAAGGATACCGCATCGTGTCCGCGAAGATAAGCAGACGATCAAGCCACCCAGGGGAGATCCCCGGAGCCGTTCCGTCGCTTCAGGTGCCTCCCAGCGCCACTCGAGCAGGTAATGCAGCGGTCCGAGCCACCTGGGCTCGTCCTCGGGAGGTCGCTTGCTGGCTGGATGCGTGGCGCAATTGGGGTTCCCGTATCACTTCTGCAGAGAGTGCCGGGACTGATTGGAACGTGGGGGTCAGGCTGGCCGAGGCGGTCGGGAGCGCATTCAGATTGCGGCCAAACGTTCCGCGGCGGCCGGGCATCGCTCCAGGGAGCGCTCGAGGCTTTCACGCCAGCACGGCCCTCGCGAGAGGGCATCGCGATATGCTTCCCGCAGGTCGTCGGGTCGGTCCTCAGCGAGGATCGCAATCAGCAGCTCGGCCTGCGCACGGTCCATTCGCGCCTTCAGGCTCGCCGGTCGGCGACGATCAGGACGCCGGCGCTGGAGGAGATGATCGGTCATCTGGACCTCGGCGCCGAGTGCGTCGACGTCGCATATTCGCAGGTCACCTGCATTCACTCCCGGGATCGCGCTACAATTAGCAACGAAGGCAGGTGACACGGTGAAATTCTCCCTGCCGTAGCGCCACCGGCAACGCTGGCGACAGCCGAGCCGGTGGGGGCGCCATGCGGGGTTCTGTGGGAGGACCCGCCCTGCCTTCACCCTCGTAAAGCGATGCCCGAACCATCAGGGCTCTCAATCCGATACGGACGACCTTACATTCCGATCTGTACGGCGCTACATTCCGAACCGGACGAGCCCTCACTCCGACTCGTACGGATCCCCGGATGAACGCGCCCGCATCGATGTCCCTCTACCCGCGCGCCGCAACCTCCCGCGTGACGACGGGCCTCGGGGACACTCCTGTCGTAATGATCAATGGTCCGCGGCAGTGCGGCAAGACGACCTTGGTCAGGTCGCTGTCAACCACCGGCCGTCCCTATCTGACGCTCGACGACGACACGACCCTGGCCGCGGCCCGGACAGATCCGGCGGGCTTCGTCCGTGACCTCGACACCGTAACGATCGACGAGGTCCAGCGCGCGCCCGACCTGCTGCGCGCCATCAAGCGCTCGGTCGACGACGACCGCCGGCCGGGCCGGTTCCTGCTGACCGGATCGGCAAACGTCCTCACCATGCCCCGGGTCGCCGACAGCCTGGCCGGCCGCATGGAGGTGGTGACCCTGCTGCCGTTGGCGCAGGCCGAGGTTCAAGGAACCGGCTCCGTGTTCCTCGAAGCGACCTTCGCCGGTCAGCCGCCGGCTCCGGGTACACTCCTCGTCGGTCGCGACCTCGTGCAGGCAGTGATCGGCGGCGGATATCCGGAAATGCTGACCCGAAGCGACCCCCGGCGCCGGTCGACCTGGGCCCGCGATTACATCCGGGCCATTGTCGAGCGCGACGTTCGCGACGTCGCGGAGATCGACAAGCTCGAGCAGATGCCGCCCCTGCTGCGCGCGCTCGCGCAGCATGCCGGGCAGCTCACCAACTTCGCTCAGCTGTCCGGCCAGCTTCGGCTCGACGACAAGACCGCCCGGCGCTATGTCGGCGTGCTCGAGCAGCTGTTCCTGGTCCGTCGCATCGAACCCTGGCATCGCAACGAACTCAAACGGCTGGTCAAGACACCCAAGCTGCACTTCCTGGACGCTGGGCTGCTGGCTGCCCTCCTCGCGATCACGCCGGAGCGCGTCGCAGCCGATCGCACGCTCCTCGGTCCCCTGCTGGAGACCTTCGTTGTCGCCGAGGTCCTGAAACTCGCGACCTGGAGTGAGGTCGAGCCGCGGCTGTACCACTACCGGGACAAGGACCAGGACGAGGTGGATCTGGTGCTCGAGGACGACGCGGGCTCGCTGGTCGGCATCGAGGTCAAGGCGGCCGCCACGGTGACCGCGGCCGATTTCAAAGGGCTTCGAAAGCTGGCGGACGCGGCAGGTAAGGCGTTCCGGGCAGGCTTGGTGCTGTATGACAGCGACCGCCTCATCGGCTTTGGCGAGCGGCTCTACGCCGCCCCCCTGTCCTGCCTCTGGGCGAAGTGACGACCTTGCTCGTTGTCGCTATCGGTCGGATGTGAGGCATCCAAGGATCGGCAGCGACGGGAGCAGTAGATGGGTTGGAAGCTCGAACTGGTGGAGACTTGCCCGGCCTCGGGGGCTCGCCGCATGGAGGTTGCCTGGCTCGGCGAGGTCGTCGCTCCGGCCAGCGTCGACGGCATCGGCCTTGACCACGGCATGACGCAGCGGCTGCTCGGCGACATCCAGCATGCTGTCGTGGCACTCCAGGAAGCGGCATTGCAGGCGGAAGCCGACCGGCGGCGCCGGCTCGACCCCACCCTGCGGCTGAAGGACTATCGGTTGCGCAGGATCCAAGGCCTCCACGGCACGTTGACGATCCGTGTCCCGCATGGTGCGTATCGGCATCGGGGAACGGGCGCCGGCGCTGCTGCGCGGACCGGCGCGACCGACCGATCCCGAGAACGGGCAAGGCCGTCCGACCCCCACGTTTGGAACAGTCCCGGTACTTTCGGGGAAAGTGGTACGGAAACCCCAAGATGGACAGCGTGCCAGTTCGACGGGTGCCGACCGCTTTGGGCCATCTGGCGTATGACATCGGTTGAGGCACGCTGTCTTCAGGGTGGTCCTTCGCAACCAGCATCGCTCGACCCGAAATCGCCCTCAGCAATCTCTCGATGGGCTTCAGCCAAATCAGATCGCCCAGCACCGCCGGTGCAGGGGACGCCGGCCGCATCGATGGCTTCCAATGCCAGCAGCAGATGCTCGGCTACCATCGGACGACTATCGGCACACGCGATCTTGAAGAGCTCCAGGATCCCGGCTTCAAGCCGGTTTCGGCCAAGCCTCATGGTCAACCTCCTTGCAGAACTCATAGCGACACTGGGGCTTCCACCCGGAGGAAGGTCAAGGCTGGCCGCTACATGCTCCAGCTCGAGCGGGGCAGAGCGTGCGACGCAATGACCATCGACGTCTTGTGCCGCGGGGGTTAGCCCCCCAATATGCGAGGCATGGTTCGAGCCCTGGCCCTGATCCTGGTCCTGACCTTCGCCACCGGCGCGGTGGCGCACGCCGTTCAGGCGTCGGGCATGGCGTTCGAGATGGCGATGACAGCCGACGGCACGATGCCCGGCTGCAACGGCTGCGACGGGGACGACGACGGCAACAACGGCGCCGTGGAGCTGACCTGCTCGCCGGCTTGCGTCGCCCCGGCGGTGGCTATCCTCGGCTCGGATACAGTGGTCGTCGTGAAGACCGCGGGTGATTCGATAGCCCTGCTCGCAGACGAGAGCACTGGCCTCCCGGCGCTCATAGACCCCTATCCTCCCAAATCCAGCGTCCTGATCTGACGGCTCCGGTTCGCTCGAGGGCGAGTCCGGCGTCGTAGCGGCGATCCCCTCATACCCGAGGACCGCCGTCCATCGGCCGTGCGCTCTCGCCTTCGGCGGGTGCCCGGCAGCGATCCCTCGTTCATGAGGACGATTCGATGCAGACCAAGGCCGTTGCCGTGCCATCACGGCGCACTCTCCTGGCCGGTGCTGGCGCCACCGCGCTCTTGGCGGGGCTCGGAACCGCCATCCCGTCGGGGGCGCGCGCCGCTCCCCGCGAGTTCCGCCTGCGCGCCGCCCCCGGCACGGCGCGGCTGGTGCCGGCGCCGTATCCGGACACCGCCGTCTGGTCCTACGGCAGCGTCCCCGGGCCTGAGATCCGGATCCCCCAGGGCGAGCGCCTGCGGGTTGTCGTGGAGAACGCGCTCGCCGAGGAGACCACGGTGCACTGGCACGGCATGCGGGTGCCGAACGCCATGGACGGCGTACCACACCTCACGCAGCGGCCAATCGCGCCCGGCGAGCGCTTCGTTTACGAGTTCGACGCCGTCGACGCCGGGACCTTCTGGTACCACCCGCACCAGAACGGCTCGGTACAGGTCGGCCGCGGGCTGTACGGGCCGCTGATCGTCGAGGAGGCGGAGCCGATCACCGTCGATCGCGACATCACGTGGGTACTGGACGACTGGCGCCTGCAGAAGGACGCGTCGATCAGCGACAGTTTCGGTAACATGATGGACACCGGCATGGCCGGCCGCATCGGCAACACGGTGACGGTCAACGGCCGGGTGCCCGACACCTTTGCCGTCAGGGCGGGAGAGCGCGTTCGGCTCAGGCTGATCAACGCCGCCAATGCCCGGATCTTCGGTCTGGAGTTCGACGGCCACAGGCCGACGGTGATCGCGCTGGACGGCCAGCCGGTCGAGCCGCACGGCCCCGCGGACGGCCGCTTCGTGCTGGGTCCGGCGATGCGCGCCGACCTGGTGATCGACATGACTGGCGCGCCGGGCGATCGCTTCCGCGTCACCGATACGTTCTACCAGGGTCTCGAATACCGCCTGCTCGACCTCGCCTACGCGGCCGCGCCGCTGCGTGAGCACGTGCCTGGCACGCCGGTGGCGTTGCCGGCGAACCCGCTCGCCGAACCCGACCTCGCCTCCGCCGAGCGCCACAGCGTCAGCTTCGGCGGCGGCATGATGAGCGGAATGATGGGCAGCGGCTCAGGCGGGATGATGGGAGGCGGCATGATGGGAGGCGGCATGATGGGAGGCATGGGCCGCATGATGCAGGGCATGCAGCACGGCAGGATCTGGACCGTCAACGGTGTCGCCGCCACGGGCCACGTCATGGATCCGATGCTCACGCTCCAGCACGGCCGGTCCTGCGTGCTCGAGCTCGCCAACGACACCGCCTGGCACCATCCGATCCACCTGCACGGCCACTCGTTCCGGGTGTTGAGCCGCAACGGCGCCCCGACGCGGCACCGGGAGTGGCAGGACACCGTGCTGATGACCCCGCGCGAGCGGGTGGAGATTGCCTTCGTCGCCGACAACCCCGGCGACTGGATGTTCCACTGCCACATCCTGGAGCATCAGGCAGCCGGCATGATGGGTGTGATCCGTGTCACCGAAGCGAGCCGGACATGAGCGCGAGATCGAACCTCGGGCTCGCCGTCGCCGCGATGATGGCTACGGTGGCCATGGTGGCCGGCGCCCGGGCCGACGGCGATCCTGGGCGCGGTGGCCAGCTCTACCGCACCTGCGTCGCCTGCCACTCCCTGGAGGCCGGCAGCCACCTCACCGGGCCGAGCCTAGCCGGCCTGTGGCAGGGTCCCGCCGGCAAGGTCGAAGGCTTCGCCCGCTACTCGGCGGGCCTGAGGTCCGCCGACTTCGATTGGGACGCGACCGTGCTCGATGCCTGGCTGGCCGACCCGCGCGCCATGATCCCGGACACCCGAATGGTGTTCCGCGGCATCCCGGCGGAGCAGGACCGGGCCGACCTGGTAGCGTTCCTGGCGCTCGCCATGGCACCCGGGGGAGCCGAAGCAGTCGTCGACCGTGACCTCGTCCCGGCCGACTACGCCCGTGGACAGAAGCCGGAGCCGCTGACGCCCACGCCTCCCGGTGCTCAGGTGACCAGGATCCGGCACTGCGGCGACAGCTATTTCGTGACCACGGCGGACGGTGCCGAGACGGCCCACTGGGAAATGAACGTCCGCCTCAAGCTCGACACCCGCGATACCGGCCCCGAGCCCGGCGCGCCGGTGATCATCGGCGCCGGCATGATGGGCGACCGCGTCTCCATCGTGTTCGCCAGCCTCCGGGATCTCAACAGCCTCGTCGAGGAGGCGTGCTGATGCGCGCTCCTCCCCAGAACCGATCTGCGAAAGGACCCGTCCCATGCTTCGACTGATCGCACTCCTCGGCCTGCTGCTCCTGCCGCTCGGCCAGGCCCAGGCCGCCGATCCGGCCAAGACCGCGACGCTCTACAAGAGCCCCCAATGCGGCTGCTGCGAGGGCTATGCCGATTACCTGCGGCAGAACGGCTATGCGGTGACCGTCAATCCGACCCACGACCTCGTCACGATGGGCCGTGAGGCCGGCATGGCCGACGACGTCCAGGGCTGCCACCTGACGTTCATCGACGGCTATGTGGTCAGCGGCCATGTCCCGGTCACGACGGTGAACCGGCTGCTGAGCGAACGCCCCGCGATCAAGGGTGTGACACTGCCGGGCATGCCGATGGGCTCGCCGGGGATGAACGGGCAGAAGACCGCGCCGTTCACGATCTACGAGATCGGCGACGGCGCACCGAAAGTCTATGCGGTGGAGTAGGACCATGGCGCATGCCGAGCAAGCCGGCACGGCCGATCCGCCGACCGCCACCGTCCACCGACCGCTGCGGCGCCTGCTGGTCATCCTGCCGCTCGCTGCCTCGATCATCGTCGGCGCGGTGCTGGCGTGGAGCCTGACCCGCAACCCTCGGGAGATTCCGTCGGCGCTGGTCGGCAAGCCGGTGCCGGCATTCGACCTGCCGGCGGTCGAGGGGCGGTCGGCCGGCCTGTCCAGCGCCGACCTCGCGGGCGAGGTATCGCTGGTCAATGTCTTCGCCTCGTGGTGCACCGCCTGCCGGGAGGAGCACCCACTGTTCATGGAGCTGAAGGCCGAGGGTGCCGTCCCGATCCACGGCCTCAACTACAAGGACAAGCCGGCGGACGCCGCAGAGTGGCTCGGCACGCTGGGGGACCCCTACACGCGCACCGGTGCCGACCGTGACGGCAGGGTCGCGATCGACTGGGGCGTCTACGGGGTACCCGAGACCTTCGTCGTCAGCGCCGCGGGCCGGATCGTCCACAAGCACATTGGCCCGCTGACCCGCCGGGATCTGGACGAGACCATCCTGCCGCTGGTCCACCGGCTGCGCACGGGAGGCGGCGAGCCGCAAGCGGACACTGAGCGCAAGCCATGACGCGCCTTCAGCGACTGTATGTCCGGTCCGCCATCGGCATCGCCGGCGGCCTCCTGATCGGTCTCGCGATCCTAGGAGTGCTCGAGTATCGGGACGGATCGCTGGCCGCATCCGGCGGACCGGTGACGGCCAAGGGCTCGCCGGTGAAGTCGCCGGCTGCGATGACGCTGCACGACGCGCCGCGGCCGGTCCCGGAGCTGCGGTTCTTGGACGGCAACGGCCGGCCGCTCACCCTTGCCGACTTCCGGGACAAGGTGGTGCTGCTGAACATCTGGGCTACCTGGTGCGGCCCATGCCGGGCAGAGATGCCGACCCTCGACCGCCTGCAGGCCACGCTCGGCGGGCCGGATTTCGAGGTGGTCGCACTGTCCATCGACCGGGTCGGAATCGAAGCCGTCGACCGGTTCTACTCCGAGATCGGGGTGAAGCATCTCGGGCGGTACATCGACGTCAGCGCCAAGGCCGCAAGGGAACTCGGCGCATACGGTCTTCCCACCACGCTGCTGATCGACCGCGATGGCCGCGAGGTCGCGCGGCACGTCGGGCCGGCGGAATGGGACACGCCGTCGATGGTGACGTTTTTCCACAGGCAGCTCTCGCGGGCGGCCGGCGCCACGCCAACCACGGCCAACAGGCAAGGATCATCATCATGACCGTCTCCACCGGACCGACGGAAGCGCCCCCACCGTCCCTCGCACACGACCTGCTCGGCCTGGCCCGCCATTACCTGGGCCGCCGCCGCGTCCTGCTCGTCCTCGCGGGCCTCGCGCTCGCCGCCGGACTGACCCTGAACTGGGGCTGGCTCACGGCAGCGGGCATTGCGCCGATCCTGGTCAGCCTCTTGCCCTGCGCCGCCATGTGCGGGCTCGGTCTCTGCATGAGCAAGAGAGGCGGCAAGTCGTGCTCGGCAGGCACACCCGCCCGCGACGCGGCACCCGATGCCATGCCGGCCGTGCCCGTCGATCCGTCGGACACGACCACCCACCAGATCCCGATCGGCGCCGTGGTGGCGTCGCTCGCGGATGCCGAACCGCAATCCCCGAAGGAAAGGAACACCACCGATGCGTAAATCGACGAAGAGCCTGGCCGCGGCAGGCCTGCTGGTCGCCGGCCTCGCGGCCGCGCCAGCCCTCTACGCCCACGAATCCGGCGGGGCCGGCGGCTCGATGATGGGCCAAGGCAAGATGGGCAAGATGGGCGTGATGGGCGAGATGACGGAGATGATGGCCGGCTGCAGCGAGATGATGCAGTCGATGCGCCAGGGCGGCTCCGGCGCGCCGAACGAGCAATGGCGCGAGGACACTCCCGGTCAGGCGCCGTCCAACGGCTAGCACCGATAGGGGGGCTGACCGCCGGTCGGCCCCACTCACCGCACGGAAAGAGGCTCATGCGAGCAATGAAAATCCTGACCCCTGCGCTGCCGGTCCTGCTGGCGCTCGGGTCGTCGGTTGCCGCCCACCACCCCGGCGACAAGCTCGACGAGGTGATGACCGGCAAGGAGGAGTTCTTCCAGACCATCGACAGGCCGGCGCCGGCCTTCGCGCTGGTCGACGCCGACGGCAAGCCGGTGGCGCTGTCCGACTTCGCCGACCGGATCGTGGTGATGCACTTCATCTATGCGGGCTGCCCGGACGTCTGTCCGCTGCACGCCGAGAAGATCGCCGAGGTCCAGCAGATGGTGAACCAGACCCCGATGCAGGATCGGGTCCAGTTCGTCACGATCACCACCGATCCGGTGAACGACACGCCGGAAGTGCTGAAGGACTACGGCCCGGCACACGGGCTCGACCCGGCGAACTGGGTGTTCCTGACCGCCGGGCCGGACCAGGGCGAGGACACGACGCGCAAGTTGGTCGAGGCCTACGGCCACAAGTTCATGGTCACGGGGAATGGGCTGCAAGTGCATGGCGTCGTCACCCACGTCATCGACCGTGGTGGGCGCTGGGCCGCCAATTTCCACGGCCTCGAGTTCGATTCGCTGAACCTGGTCCTCTACGTCAACGGGCTCACCAACAATCCGCAGAAGCCGGCCGAACCGACGCTCTGGGAGAAGGTCAGGAACTGGTTCTGACGATCCCCGGCTTGCTCGCCGATCCGCCATCCAAGTGAGGCATCGACCATGACCGCCAGACGCACCCTCCTCCATCTCCTGCCGGCCGCGCTCGCCGTGGCCGCCACGGGGTTCCCCGCCAGCCGCTCGTTCGCTACGAGCGGGACCACGGTTGCCGCCCTGATCGGGGAGACCCATTTCCACGGCATCGCCGCCGACCCGCGTGATCCCGACCGCCTGTATCTGGCGACCCATCACGGCCTGTTCGTCGTCAGTCCCGACGGCAAGGCTCAGCAGGTCTCGGACTCGCGGGACGACTTCATGGGCTTCACGCCGCACCCCACCGATCCGGACCTGCTCTACGCGAGTGGGCATCCCGCCGGCGGCGGCAATCTCGGCTTCATCGTCTCGCGCGACGGCGGCAAGTCCTGGTCGAAGCTGGCGAACGGCGCCGGTGGACCGGTCGACTTCCACCAGATGGACGTCAGCAAGGCGGACCCAGCCGTCGTCTACGGCGCCTTCGGCGACCTGCAGAAGAGTGCGGACGGCGGCCGCAGCTGGACGGTCGCCGGTCCCGCGCCCGAGGGCCTGATCGCGCTCGCCGCGTCGGCCAAGAACGTCGACCGGCTGTACGCCGCGACGCGGGGTGGCTTGACGCTCAGCACCGACGGTGGCCGGCAGTGGCGGCCGGCGCATCTGCTGCGGACACCGGCGACGGCGGTGCACGTGACGTCCGACGGCACCGTCTACGCCTTCATCGTCGGCACCGGCCTGGTGCGCGCATCGGAGCCGGACATGCGATGGGCAACCATCGGGAACGGCTTCGGCGATGCCTACATCCTGCATCTCGCAGCTGTTCCGGATGGAGACATGCACAGGCTGTACGCAGTCACGCTCGACCCGGGCACGCGCGCCCAGGCCCTGCATGTGAGCCGCGACGGCGGGCGAAGCTGGAGCCGATTAGGCGCGGGGTCGGCATGAAGCAGCGAACGACGAACCAACCTGCCCTTCCGCTTCTGCCGCTCGTCATCGCCGGCGCGATCCTGATGCCCGCGGCAGGTCGGGCCGAGGGCGATTCCCGGCGCGGCAAGCGGGAGTACCTGCGCTGCGCCACCTGCCATGCCGCCGCGCCGGCCGAGCACAGGAACGGGCCCAGCCTCGCCACCGTATACGGCCGGGCCGCCGGCACCGTGGAGGGCTTCGGGCGTTATTCCGACGCCCTGAAGCGGGCCGGCGTCGTATGGACGGAGGAGGCGCTGGACGCCTGGTTGCGGGATCCGAAGGCCCTCATTCCGGGCAGCTCGGTGGTCATGCCGAGCATTGCGGACGCGCGGGCGCGTCTCGATCTGATCGCCTATCTCCGCGAGCTGGCGGCGCGCAACCGTACGATCGAGGGTTCAACGCGATGACGGGCTCGCAGGCAGAAGTCGGTGGCTCGGGTGCTCAACGCATCGGCGCGTCCGGCGAGTGGTTGTCGGTGCTGCGCCGATATCTGGCCGTGATCGCGGTCGGCAATCTCGCCTGGGAGTTCGCTCAGCTTCCGCTCTACACGATCTGGCACGGCGGCACGCCGCGCGAGATCGCCTTCGCGGCCCTGCACTGCACCGGCGGCGATGTGCTGATCGCCGGCGCGGCCCTGCTCGGTGCACTGCTCGTTGCGGGAACCGGAGAATGGCCGCACGACCGCTTCGCGACGGTGGCCGTCCTCGCGATGCTAGGCGGTCTCGGCTACACGGTGTTCAGCGAATGGCTCAACACCGAGATCCGGGCCAGTTGGGCCTACACGGAGACGATGCCGCGGCTGCCGTTGATCGGAACCGGCCTCGCCCCCCTCGCCCAGTGGATCGTGGTTCCGCTCGTCGCCTTCTGGTGGGCGCGCCGCCGCGTGGCGCGGGGCGGCTGACCGATGCCGGAGATCTCGAACATCGACCTTCTCGCCGCCTTCGCGGCCGGCGTGATCTCGTTCCTGTCGCCCTGTGTGCTGCCGCTGGTGCCCGGCTACGTGTCCTACGTTGCCGGCGGCACCGGCGGCCGCCTGCAGATCGGCGGTGGCGTGGCAGCCCTGCGGCTGCCGGCGATCGGGCTCGGGCTCTGCTTCGTGCTCGGGTTCGCCACGGTGTTTGTCGTGCTTGGTGCCAGCGCCACCGCCGTCGGCCAGCTGCTGCTCGCCTGGCGCTACGAGCTCAATCTCGTCGGCGGCGCGATCGTCATCCTGTTCGGGCTGTTCCTGATCGGGGCGGTGCGGCCGGCCTGGATGATGCGCGAGCTGCGCTTCTACGCGACGGTGCCGGGCGGGCGACCGACCTCGGCCTACATGCTCGGTCTCGCCTTCGCGTTCGGCTGGACGCCGTGCATCGGACCGGTGCTCGGCGCCATCCTGACGGTAGGGGCCACGTCGGCGACGGTCGGCGGCGGCGTGTTGTTGCTCGCCATGTACGCCGCCGGCCTCGGCGTGCCGTTCCTTCTCGCCGCCGTCTTCACCGATGCGCTCGCCGCCCGGCTGCGGTCGATCGGCCGTGCCGGTCGGGTCCTCCAGGTCGGCGCCGGCGGCGTGATGGTGCTGATGGGGGTCGCCATGATCACTGGCCAGCTCAGCGCATTGTCCTACTGGCTCCTGGATGCGTTCCCAATTCTCGCGAGAATAGGCTGACCGGTTGTGGGCTTGAACGCACGATGCCTTGATTTGATCCGGTAGATCGCAGCGTGGCATGTTCCGTCCATGGAGTTCACACCGGTCGCCACGATCCTGCTACCGATTGGGTTGGGCCTGCTCGGCTTCATCGAGCCTTGCACGATCGGCGCTCACCTCATCTATCTCAGGTCGTAGGGCAGCTTACCGATCAGCGCCCGGCTGCGCTCGCTGACCGTCTTCATCCTGGTCCGGTCGCTGGTGACCGGTCTTTTCGGCGCCTTCGTCGCGTATCTCGGCGGCCTTCTAATCGCCGTTCAGACGACTTTGTGGCTGGTATTCGGGTTCGTGTACCTGGTGTTCGCCGTGACCCTGATCGGCGGGACACTTCAATTCCGGGTCATGCGGGTGGGCCTCGTACCGCAGCGCTGGCGTTTGTCGCCGAACCCGATCCTGCTGGGTCTGGCATTCGGTTTGAACATTCCAGCTTGCTCGGCACCGATCCTCTTTGGACTCGTGGGGCTCGCAGCCTCGCTCGGCACGATTGCCGCCGGCTTCCGGATGATGTTCCTGTTCGGGCTGTTCCTGTCGCTACCGCTCGCACTCTTCCTGCTCGTCCCGGACTTCGTCTCGTACCTGGAGTCGCTGCGCATGCGTGCACGGAGCACGCGAGTGTTGGTCGGCCTCGTCTTTGCCGGTCTTGGCCTCTGGTCAATCTGGTTCGGGCTGTTCGTCGATCCGGCGGATTGGGCAGGCCGATGAGCGTGCGGCGTCGGTTCGTAAGCGTCGCCGCCGCAGGCGTCACGTTTCAGGCAGGATCGGCGGCGGTGGATTCCGCCACGATCATGTCCGCGCTGGTCTTTCAGCTGACCGGCAGCCCGATCCTCGTCGGCGCGGTCACCGCCATCCTGAGGTTCGGCTGGCTGTTCCCGCAGCTGATCATCGGGTTCCTTGCCCAGCGACGCGGCTCCAGCATGCGGTACTACGTGATCGGCGCATTCGGTCGCGCAACCTGCATGGCGGCGTTGGCTGTCTTCCTGTTCGCCGGGCAGGGCTGGTCCACAGTCTGGCTCGTCACCTGGGTGATGTCGATCTGGACGGTCTACGCCTTCGTCAGCGGGATCGTGGCCGTGCCCTACAACGACATTGTCGCCCGTGCCGTACCGCCGGATCTCCGCAGCCGATTGCTGGCAACCCGCTTCTTCGGCGGCGGCGTGATTGCGCTCGGCGTTGCCGCGATCGCCGACCGGATGATCGAGCGGTTGGCGTTCCCGTCTTCCTATGCCGCAATCGTCGGCATGGCGGCGATCCTGATGTACCTGTCGTCGGTCGTATTCACCAGTATGGGGGAGCCCGGCGCCAAGACCGAAAGCAGCGACACCAAACCAACTTTTTACGCCTACCTGAAGGAAGGTATGGCAGTCATGCGGACGGACCAGACATTCAGGCTGTTCGTATATGCGCAATGGTGTGGTGGCGCAGCCCTGATGGCGCTGCCGTTCTACATCGTTCAAGCCGACGCGCTCGGTCTGGGGTTGAAGGACGCCGCTATCCTGCTCGCGGCACAGACCACAGGCGCACTGATGTCGAACCTTCCGTGGGGCTGGTGGGGCGACAAATGGGGCAAGGTCAGTCTGCTTCGGGCGATCGCGTTCGGCCGAATGACGCCGCCCATCGTCATTCTCGTGATCAGCTCCGTTGCTTTGGACAAGGATCAGGTTCTCGCGGCATTCGTAGCGGTATTCGTGGTCCTCGGCGCGCTTGCCAACGGCCTCACGATTGCCGTGATCGGCTACCTCATGGAGATCTCGCCGGAAGATCGGCGGCCGGCGTACAGCGGCTATTTCAATGCCATTACGGCGCCGGCGTTCCTGCTACCCTTGCTTGCCGGCGGAGCTGCCGCGACGGTTGGGTTGCCGAGCCTGTTTGCGATCTCCGCGCTGGCGGCAGGGCTGCAAGGACTGATTCTGCTACGCGTCTCGCCGCGGCTCCACCCGGAGGCGACGCCGGGCAGTGGATCAAGCGGTTCAAGTTGAACGTCCAGCGACAAGGCGGGTGTGATCCGAAGGCGAAAGTTCCGAGACATCTCGCCAAGCGTGGGACAGCAATGAGCGCAACTGACGGCCGGTTTGACCGCTTGGACGCGCCGCGGCGACACGGATTAGCGGCCTACTTGCCCCGTCACGTGATCATGCGTCTCGATCCGCCCCATCCGATCGAGCAGCGCGAGGAGGACGGTATGCGGATCTTCAATTCGGGCCATCAGCCCGACTGCGCTTCATTCTGCGAGGACGCGAACTCGACTTCCCGATCGACTAGCTTCGCAGCACGGTCCTGATCGGGATCGCGATGATAAGCGGCCAGTTCAGCGCCCTCTCCTACTGGCTGCTCGCCACCTTTCCTGCCCTTGCGACGATCGACTGATCTGCTCCGGGTGTTTGGAGAACTTGTAATAAGTTTCTACGAAGACCGTATCCTGCCGCTTCTCACCAACCTTGCGATGCGGAACCGGACCCTCGTGCCGTACAGGCAGCGCGTGCTCTCCGTCGCGGAGGGCCGGGTGCTGGAGATCGGCATCGGCTCCGGACTCAACCTTCCGTTCTACGGCCCTGATGCACGCGAGGTGATCGGGCTCGACCCGTCGCCGCGGCTGATCGCCATGGCCGAGCGCGCCGCACAGAACTCGACACTACCGGTACGCTTCATCAATGGCTCGGCAGAGGCTATTCCGCTGGATGACGGCAGCGTCGACACCGTGCTGACGACCTGGACGCTGTGCAGCATCGCGGGAGCGGTTCCGGCCCTCGCCGAGGTGCGGCGCGTGCTCAAGCCCGGCGGGCAGATGCTGTTCGTCGAGCACGGGCTGGCGCCGGATCCGGGCGTGCGCCGCTGGCAGGACCGACTGACCCCGGCCTGGAAGCGGATCGGCGGCGGCTGCCACCTGAACCGGCCGATCCGCAGCATGATCGAGGCCGGGGCCTTCGACATCACGGGGATCGAGACCGGCTACGCCAAGGGGCCGAGGCCGATGACCTTCATGTATGAGGGTCGGGCGCGGCCGGGATAGCCAGACGGAACACGCAAGACAAACGCGAGGTTCGGTCGACGCCCGCCCCGATGTGGACCGACCGAAATGGCACGCTGATCGAGTCGATTAGGCGACCGCGGGCCGGCCAATCCGCCGAGACCGCAACAACGAAAGGAGATCGTCGATGATGATGGAAGGCATGTGGGGGATGGGCTGGGCAATGGGCCTGTTCTGGCTGCTCGTTCTGATCCTGCTCGTCCTCGGGATCGCAGCCGTCGTGAAGTACCTCACGTCGGGACGCAAGTGACACCCGGCCGGGCGATCTCGATCACCTCCGGCGTGGCGCCTGGAAAGCAACGACGGCAGTCGCTCGTGCGAACGGACGCCCGGTTGCGTGAGAACGTCACGCATCCTCGCATCAAGACGCTTCGGCCTCACGTTCGGGCGTGTGGCCCCATCAGAATGACGGGGCCGATTGGAACGTGGGAGTCATCGCAGGCTTGCCCCTTGGCACGGCTATCCGAAGTGAATAACCGGTCGATTGGTCGTGTCGGAAGCATGGGATGGGTTGGAAGCTCGAACTGGTGGAGATCGGCTCGCACTCTCTCCGTATCGAAGTGGCGTCGCTCGGCGAGATCATCGCTCCGGCCAGCGTAGACGACATCGGCCTCGACCACGACACGGCGCAGCGGATGCTCGGTGACATCCGGCGCACCGTCGTGGCACTCCAGGAGGCGGCTCTGCAGACCGAGGCCGCGCGGCTGCGCCGGCTTGACCCGACCCTGCGGCTGAAGGACTATCGGCTTCGCACGATCCAGAGCCTCCATGGCACGCTGACGATCCGTATCCCGCGCCTGGCACGCATCGGCGGAGCCGGCGCCGCCGTTGCCGTTGCTGGGCGGATCGGCACGCTCGACCGCGGAGTACCGGCAGCTGCTGGCACGTCTCGGTGCCTGGATGAGCTTCCGCGCGGCCGCCGGGCTCATCAGGGAGCTCTATTGGCGTCAACCGCCATCGGCAATCTCCGGGAATAAATCAATGGCCAGAGCGCCTGGTCGACTACGCCCGGCTCCAGCGGGCCGGGCAGAAGGTCGGCAGGTCGAACTCGGAGGGTCTGGCCAATACCCTGGTGAACCGGCGCATGAACAAGCTGCAGCAGATGCGCTGGTCGACCGCCGGCACGCACGCCGTCGTCACTGTGCGCGCGCACGTGATGAACGAAGCCCCGCACAATATGCCGACGTCGACCCGGCAAGCGACCTGACCCCCACGCTCCAATCAGTCCCCCAGGGTTTCGGGGAACAGACGAGGCTTCAGTCCGCTTTAATCCCGTGCTCCTAGCGCGTAAGCGTCCGGCGAAGGCCGCATGGCTTGTCGGCCGGGATTGCGATAGTCGCGTGCTGGACGCGCGCGTTGGGATGGCGGGCGGATAGGTTGCCCGGGCGGTTACGCGGCGATGTCGGCGCCCGG